>Ga0214917_10001721_pt1 | contig 27861 bp, 29 predicted proteins | sample LL_1208_BB_MetaG_FD_177983 | JGI IMG/M metagenome (GOLD analysis project Ga0214917, IMG submission 177983) | Freshwater microbial communities from Lake Lanier, Atlanta, Georgia, United States - LL_1208_BB | ecosystem: Environmental > Aquatic > Freshwater > Lake | place: USA: Georgia | collected... | reverse complement strand
CGGCGGCAGAATACAACCCGATTGAATTTATCAATACAAACGTGATTGGTGCGGAGAACGTCGTGCAGGCGTGTCTGGACACCCAGGTAGAGCGGGTGGTGGCTCTTTCCACGGACAAGGCGGCGGCACCGATCAACCTGTATGGGGCCACAAAATTGTGCAGCGACAAACTTTTTGTCGCGGCCAACAATATCCGAGGAAATCACAAAATACGTTTTAGCGTCGTCCGTTATGGGAATGTTCTGGGATCCCGCGGGTCCGTCGTCCCTTTTTTCATCCAAATGGCAAAAACTGGTGTGATCCCCATCACCGACCCTGCCATGACAAGGTTCAACATATCCCTACAGGAGGGAGTGGAGATGGTTTTATGGGCACTCGAAACAGCCCTTGGGGGGGAGGTTTTTGTTCCCAAAATTCCCTCCTACCGCATTTTGGATATGGCCGAGGCCATCGCGCCGTCCTGCCAAAAAAAGGTAATTGGCATACGGCCCGGAGAAAAAGTCCACGAAGAGATGATCACCACAAGTGACAGCTTCAACACGGCGGATCTGGGAAACTACTACGCCATTTTGAACACCGGCGGAGGGCACACGGTCGGAGAATACTTAAAAAAGAAAAAAGGCAAGAAAGTAAAGGAGGGTTTCTCCTACAACTCTGGCCAAAATGATAAATTCTTAAAAATTCCTGAAATCAGGGACCTTATCCGCAAGAATTTGGATCCAAACTTTAAACCCGTCTGACTGTAATACCTTACAGCCGGCCTTGCCTCGACGCGTCTGACATCCGGGCGGTAGTCCGGGTTTTAAAGACCCCATTTCTCACCCAAGGGCCAGAAATAGGTAAGTTTGAGGAGGAATTCGCCAAATTCTGCGGTGCCAAGTACGCCGTGGCGTGCAGTTCGGCCACGGCGGGGCTGCATCTGGCCGCCATGGTGTTGGGAATGGGGCCAGGGGATCTTTGGTGGACTTCCCCCAACTCCTTTTGTGCCACCGCTGATGCGGCGCTGCGTTGTGGAGCGGATGTGGACTTCATCGATATTGAGTGGGGCACTTACAATATGGACTTAGGCTTGTTGGAGGATCATTTGAAACAGGCTGCGCGGAAAAACCGCATGCCGAATGTTGTGGCGCCTGTTCATTTTGCAGGGAATCCGGTAGATATGGAGGCCTTGGACCGCCTTCGCCGGCGTTACGGATTTAAAGTGGTGGAGGATGCCGCCCATGCTACAGGTGCCGAATTAAGAGGTGAAAAGGTTGGTTCCTGCCGCTGGTCCGATCTTTGCGTTTTCAGCTTTCATGCTGTGAAAATCATTACCACCGGGGAAGGCGGGATGATTACCACAAACTCACAGACCCAGTATGAGAAACTATGCAGGCTGCGAACGCATGGGATAACCCGGAATCCTCGACACCGGCTGAGGACAAGAAAAATGCCATGGTATTATGAAAAACTAGAGCTTGGAAATCATTACCGTATGACGGATATCCAGGCCGCATTAGGCAGAAGTCAGCTGAAAAAGATCAGGGCCCTCCATAAAAAAAGGGAAAAAATCGCCGGAATCTACTCACAAAACCTCGCCCTATTGCCGCTGGATCTTCCCCAACTGACTCCCGGTGCTCGATCCTCTTGGCACCTTTACCCAGTCTGTGTAAGAGGGAGAGAGACTCTGCGAAACAGGGTGATGCATCGTTTGCATCAAGGTGGAGTCCTTGCCAACCAACATTATATTTCTGTTCCCCGTTTTCGGTATTATCAGCGACACAAAAAGCAAACATCTTGGCCATGTCCCAAAGCTGAAAGGTTCGAGCAAAGGGAAATTAGTTTACCGATTTTCCCCAACTTAAAAAATAAATCGCTATCGAGAGTCATTCATGAACTGGAAAAAATTTTAAAATGAACCTTTGCGTGATTCCGGCACGGGGTGGCAGCAAGCGAATTCCGCGCAAAAACATCAGGACGTTTGCAGGCAAACCGATGATTGCTTACGCTATAGAAGTAGCCCAAAAATCCGGATTATTTAGCCGAATTGTTGTCTCTACTGATGATGAGGAGGTGGCGAAGATCTCCCTCAAAATTGGTGCTGAGGTGCCTTTCCGTCGTCCTACTGAGTTGTCGGATGATCACACCCCAACCGTGCCAGTCATAGCCCATGCCATACGAGCCATAGAGCCGAATGGGAGTAACTTGGGCTATGTCTGCTGTATTTACCCCTGCGTGCCCTTCATGGAGGAGACAGATTTAAAAAAAGCATTGTCGCTTTTGGAAAGTGGAAACGCTGAATACTCGTTCCCAGTTGCTGAATATCCTTCGCCCGTTCAAAGGGCATTGAAATTAGGATCGGAAAATCAGGTATCCCCTTTCTATCCAGAATTTGAATTATTCCGCACACAGGATCTGGAAAGAACATATTACGATGCAGGTCAATTTTATTGGGGAAGAAAAAAAGCCTGGCTAGACAACCGGCAGATACACAGTTCGGCCGTGGGACTGGAAATACCTCGATTTAGGGCTGTGGACATTGATACTCAAGGCGATTGGCAAAAAGCAGAGACATTAATTGGCATAAGTAATTCCTGATAATAAAAAAATGAATCCACAGGAATTATTTTGGAAGAACGAGTATGCAAAAAGCTACATTAATAAAAATCAGGAGTTTGACATAAAGAAAGGAACTGAGGCATGGATAAAAATGTTGAGCCAAGCAGAGGGAGTGACTTCAATTCTGGAGTGCGGATGTAACATTGGAAGGAACATAAGCTTTTTGGAGCAAGTCCTGCCAGCAGCTGAAAAATCGATCATTGAAATAAGCGATCAAGCATTTAGGGTTGTTACCAGAAAGCACAAACTAAAAAATGCATTCCACGGGACGATTTTAGATTCGGAATTTAAAGAAAACTTCGACCTTGTTTTTACAATGGGGGTTTTAATTCATATTCATCCTAATAATTTAAAAGAGAACATGGAAAAAATATTTCAACACTCCAAAAAATTTATCTTATTAGGAGAATATTTCAATCGAACGCCTCTAAGCATTGAGTATCAAGGCCAAAAAGACAGGCTTTTCAAAAGAGACTTTGGAAAGTTCTTTTTGGAAAGTTTCAATGTTTCGCTTGTGGATTACGGCTTTTTGTGGGGGCATGTTTATGATCAAGCCGGATTCGACGACATCACATGGTGGCTATTCGCCAAAAAGGGAGAAAAATGAATTCAACAAAATACTACTTAAAAATAATTGATAAAATCGAAAAGGTTCGCACAAAAAATAATGTAAACTGGATGAATATTTTAAGAATCGCTTTTCAGAAAGATTCTGAGGCAGCCAAGAAATGTTTTCGAAAAATCAACGCCCAAGACAGAAAAATCAACTCTCTTGTGGCAAGGCTTTGCCAATAAAGAACAGGCTTTCTATTAGACAAATAAAAAAACAGGATACCTCCGTTCTTTTTAAATGGGCGAGCGATATAGAAACAAGAAATAGTTCCTTTAATCCATCGCGCATAACTAAATACCAGCATAAAAAGTGGTTTGCGAAAATTTTCAAGGAGCGTGACCGCAATCCTGCCTTAATTTGTCTTAAAAATGGCAGATCGCGTGTAGGAGTCATACGATTTACCCGTTTGGCGAAACGAAAAAACTATTGGGAGATTCATTTTACGGTTGCTCCCAGGTATCGAGGCCAAGGATTTTCGAAGCTTATGCTGGAGAGCGCTCTTGGATGGTTTTGCCAAACCAAGCCTGAGCAGTTTGTCCATGCCCGAGTAAAAGCATTGAATCACAAATCTTTGAATGTTCTGCAATCTCTTGGTTTTAAAAAAGAAAAGTCATCTAAAATGCCCAATGGCCTTATTCAGCTTTGGTTACCGAGCCGACAACGAAATGCCAGCCGTTCGCTGTAAGATATAACAAAGCTTTTGAATTTATGATTTTAGGCAAAAAAGACACTTCCCCTTTTATCATCGCAGAACTTTCTGCCAATCACAACGGATCTTTAGATCGAGCCTTGCGCTCAATCACTGTCGCAAAGAATTGTGGCGCGGACGCGGTTAAGATTCAGACCTACACTGCGGATACCATGACGATCGAATGTGATCTGCCTGACTTCGTAATTAAGGGCGGGCTCTGGGATGGTTATAAACTCTATGACCTCTACAAGTGGGCTCAAACGCCTTACGAATGGCACAAACCTCTTTTCGAGCACGCAAAAAAGGAGGGTATTACCCTGTTCTCTACTCCTTTTGATGAAACGGCCGTTGATCTCCTCGAAAACCTAAACACACCGGCTTATAAAATCGCCTCTTTTGAGCTTACCGATCTTCCACTGATTGAGTATGTCGCCAGGACTGGTAAGCCAATAATTCTGTCCACCGGGATGGCTACGGCAGAGGAGATTCAGGAGGCAGTGGTCACGGCCAAAAAAGCGGGGTGCAAAGATATAGCGCTTCTTCACTGTGTAAGCAGTTATCCAGCGCCGATCGAGCAAGCCCACTTGCGCCAGATTCCGGCATTGGCTGAAAGATTTGAGCTCCCGGTGGGGCTATCAGATCATACCTTGGGGACCACGGCCTCCGTGGTGTCTGTGGCGCTGGGTGCCTGTGTCATCGAAAAACATTTTACCCTCAGCCGGGCTGACAAAGGACCGGATTCCGAATTTTCGCTGGAACCTCGAGAACTCAAAAAGCTTTGTGAGGATGTCAAAGCGGCCTGGTGCGCTTTAGGAGGTTCTGATTTTAAAAGAGAAAAAGCTGAGGAAACGAGCAAGGTGTTCCGAAGGTCTCTTTATTTCGTTAACAACCTCCCCGCAGGTCATATCCTAAAAGAGGGTGACATTCGGCGAATACGGCCCGGGATCGGCTTGCCGCCGAAGGAGTATCAAAACTTGATAGGGCGAGAACTCCTAAAGGCTGTGTCAAGAGGGGATCCAACCTCATGGGATGTGCTCAAGCCTTAACAACCTAGATCCTTATCAACAGTATTTTTGAAAAAAATTACCCGTACATTCTCGGTGGCCTTATTAGGCCTAGGTGAAATCGGAATGGGCTATGACAAAAGATTACGGCCTGCCGCCCATATTTATACTCACGCAAGGGCTTTTGGATGTCATCCCGGATTTTCATTGGTGGGGGCGTATGATCCAAATCCAAGGAAAAGAGCGGAATTTACTGCACAATATAAAAAGCCAACTTTCTCATCCGTTGAAAAAATGTTTAAAGAAACTCAACCCGAGGTGGTGGTGGTGGCTAGTCCTACTTCGGAACATAAAAAATCGGTGGTAAGTGCCCTGAGCGGGAAAAAAGTATTAGCCATCCTTTGTGAAAAGCCGTTGGCAGCGAACATCGAAGATTCGATTCAGATAGTCCAAGCCTGCAAAACAAAGAAAAAACCTCTATATGTTAATTTTATCAGGCGAGCTGACCCTGGAATTTTGGAAGTGAAAAAAAGAATCAAAAGCAGGCAAATTAAAGGCCCTTTTAAGTCCGTTGTCTGGTATTCCAAGGGATTGTTACACAATGGATCCCACTATGTTGACCTGATGACATTTTGGCTTGGGCCCATCAAAGGAGTGAGTTTAATCGGTAGTAAAAAAAGGCATTGGAAACAAAAGAATGAACCGGATTGTCGATTCGATTGTGATTCAGGAAGCATTGTTTTCCTGGCTGCAAAAGAAAAAAACTACTCCCTTTATACATCTGAAATCGTTGCGCAAAATGGTCGGTTGCGGCTTGAAACGGATGGAACGATCTTATGGCATCTTGCGGAATCCAACCCCTATTTTTCCGGGCGTAGGAAAATAGGTGTTCAGCCGGAAATTATTCGCAATGACATGGCTAAATATCAGCTGAATATTGCTGAACAGTTGTACCGTGCGCTTGTTGGAAAAAAGCACACCCTTTGTTCGGGTTCGGAGGCTTTAAGTTCAGAAAAATGGATCCACAAGATTTTACGCCGTGACTCCTGAGTCTGGCGGTAAGGAACCCTTGGCTTTGCTAGGTGGGAAAAAAGCGATTCCCAATGTATTTGCCAAATATAATCCCATCGGAAAGGAGGAACTCGCAGCAGCACGACAGGTGATTCAGAGTGGGGTGCTGTCCCAATTTATCGGTGCTTGGCATGAGGACTTTTACGGAGGCCCCAAGGTCCGTGAGTTCGAAAAAGCAGCCGCGGATTACTTCAGAGTAAAACACGCTGTCACAGTCAATTCTTGGACATCCGGTCTGGTTGCCGCCGTTGGAGCGATCGGGATCGAACCGGGCGATGAGGTGATCACCACACCGTGGACCATGAGCGCAACAGCCGCGGCTATCCTTCATTGGAACGGCATCCCGGTTTTTGCCGATATTGATGAACAAACTTTTAACCTAGATCCAAAATCCATTGAAAAAAATATCAGCCCTTATACGCGGGCCATTATCGTGGCGGATATTTTCGGTCAGTCTGCGGATATGGATAGAATCATGAAACTCGCAGAGAGACACAATTTAAAAGTTATTTCCGACACGGCCCAAGCGCCTGGCGCCTTATATAAAGGGCGTCATGCGGGAACTTGCGCCCATGTAGGGGGCTATAGCTTGAATTACCATAAACACATTCATACCGGAGAGGGGGGTATTCTTGTTACGGACGATGATGAAATCGCAGAAAGGCTTCAATTAATTCGCAATCATGCAGAAGTGGTGGTGGGAGATAAAAAAGTTACAAATTTAAGTAACATGGTGGGACATAATTTTCGCTTAGGGGAAATCGAATGTGCCATAGGAATCGAACAGTTGAAAAAACTCAGTTCTCTGGTTAGCACAAGGCAGGAGCTAGCCGCCGCGCTCACGGAGGAATTGCAAGGGCTTCCCGGCATCAAGCTGCCCTTTGTTGAAGCGGACCGAACCCATGTTTTTTATATCTATGCGATGCAGGTGAATGCGGAAGATCTTGGCATTTCCCGGGACCGGCTTTGCGACGCCCTGAATGCAGAAGGTGTTGCCGTAAGCCGCCGGTACCAAAACATTCACCTGCTTCCGGCCTATCAACGTAAGATCGCCTTTGGATCAAAGGGATTTCCCTGGACCTCGGATATTTGCCGTCGACCAGTTTCTTATTTGAAAGGAATCTGTCCGATTGCGGAGAATTTAAATGATAAGAAATACATGGGGTTAGGTCTTTGCGTATACGACCTCTCTTTAGAAGACGTTCGGGCGATTGCCCAGGCTTTTCAAAAGGTCTGGGCACAAATTGCAAGCCTCAGATAAATCGAAGGAGTAAAAACAGCTTGGAGCCGATGCCCCCCCGCTGCTGCCTGCAAGGGAATCGAGTGCTATTAAGGCCCTTTAGCCCAGACGATATCACGGATGATTACATCAGCTGGCTCAATGATCCTCAAGTGGTCCACTTTAGTAACCAGCGTTTTCACCACCATACCGGGGAGACGTGCAAAAAGTATCTTTCATCGTTCAGGGGAACCAACCATTTGTTTTTAAAGATCGTCGATAGGCAAAACGGTTTAACTGTCGGGACGATGACGGCCTATGTTTCGCTGCATCATCAAACTGTGGACATGGGCATCCTCATCGGGCGGCGGCAAGCTTGGGGACAGGGCTTGGGACAAGATGCGTGGAGCACCTTGATGAGTTGGTTTCTTGAAGAGGTTAAAGTACGCAAAGCAACCGGGGGCACAATAAGGTCCAATCTTGCGATGGTGCGGATTATGGAGAATTCCGGAATGACCCTTGAAGCCGTTCGAGGCGGGCAGGAGCTACTGGAAGGCAAGCCCCAGGATTTGCTTTATTATGCAAAATTTCATGCGTCCCCCTGAACCTTCTAGGCCTTTTGCCGTTGTTTGCCACGATGCCGGGGGTGCTGGACAGATTACCGCTATTTTACTTAGGTGGGGTTGGCACCCGGCATGGGTTCAAGCGAGAGGTCCCGCATTGGAAATTTTTCATCGTGACATGCCTTGCGTTCCAGTTCGATCTGAAATTTCCGATCTCCATGGGATAAGGGCAATAATCACTGGAACTGGCTGGGCCAGTGATTTTGAGCACAAGGCACGACTCGAAGCCCGCAAGACAGGCGTGCGTTCCATTGCTGTGCTTGATCACTGGACGAACTATGAAGACCGATTTATACGGAATGGAGAAAGGCTTTTGCCTGATGAGTTATGGGTGGTAGATGAATACGCAGAGGGACTTGCACAGCAGTTGTTTCCAGGCATCCAGGTTGTGCGAGTGCCGGATTCTTATGCAGAGCGTGAACTAAGGCATATAACTCCCCTCTCGGCATCAACGCCTAATCGGGTGCTTTACTTGCTCGAGCCAGTCCGTTCGAATTGGGGCAGAAAGGAGCCGGGAGAGTTTCAGGCGTTGCGTTATTTTCTCGCAAAATGGCCTTTCCTAAATTTCCCGGCTCCGACGGCGGTGCAATTGCGCCCCCATCCGTCGGAGGATTCCGAAAAATATGCAGGCTTCCTAGATAAAAACGGCCAACCACCCGTGTTCTGGAGCAAGAGCACATTGAGTGAAGATATTTCCGAGGCCCGATGGGTTGCCGGTTGTCAATCCTACGCGATGACCTTGGCTCTAGCAACCGGACGACCAGTATACAGTACTCTTCCGCCCTGGGCGCCTCCAAAAGTTTTGCCGCATCCCGGTATTCAATATTTAAGAGAAATGGCATTTGCATGAAATACTGCAAACGATGTCTGCAGCCTGACACGCGACCGGGTATTGAATTTGATGCGCGAGGTTTCTGTCCCGCGTGCAATTACTTTGATGTGTTGGAACAAGTTGACTGGAAAGCCCGTGAGCAGGAGCTAAAAAATCTCAGCGCTAAGCTGCGTTCGCCCGATGCATCCGAGTATGACTGCATCATAGGTGTGAGTGGCGGGAAAGACAGCTTGCGACAGGCGCGTTATGCGAAAAATGTTCTCGGGCTACGCCCCCTCCTGGTGTCGCTGGGGTATCCCCCGCGTCAACTCACTCAGCGTGGGGTCGACAATGTTTCGAACATGATCAAGCAAGGTTTTGACTGCATCATGATCTATCCTGCACCTGAGACCTGGCGTTTGCTTATGCGAAAGGCATTTTTGAAGTTCTGCAACTGGTGTAAATCCACAGAGTATCCTTTGTTCGCCAGCGTGCCGCGCCTGGCTACGGCCTATCAAATACGCCTTGTGCTTTGGGGAGAAAATCCCGCGCTCCAACTGGGCGACCTCAATACCATGGGAAAGACGGGATGGGACGGGAATTCGGTCCGCAACATGAATACGCTCAAGGGTGGCAATCCCGATTGGATGTGTGGCCTCGGCATATCGAAGAAGAATATTCTTCAATATTATTACCCGGCGGAAGCGGAAATGGAGCGTGCGGGTATTCAAATAGTGTACCTTGGGTACTTTTGGCAAGACTGGGCCTTGGTGGACAACGCCAACTATGGAGTCGTCAATGGCCTAGAGATTCGGAATGAACCGCCACAAGACATCGGAGATCCCTATGGAGTCACTTCATTGGATGAGGACTGGGTGGGCATGAACCAGATGATCAAATACTTGAAATTCGGGTTTGGCCGCACCACCGACTATGTGAACGAGCAAATCCGCAGAGGTCGCATTAGCCGCGCTGAAGGAGTCGAACTCGTGGAACTTTACGATGGGTGTTGCGGAGAGAGATACATCACCTCTTTCTGTAAATTCATAGATATCACCGTGGATCAATTTTGGGAAACCGTGGACCGTTCTGTTAACCAAGATCTTTTTTCCAAAGACGGAAAAGGGAAATGGGTGCGAAGGTTCAAAGTGGGCTCTCCGTGCGCAGCATGACGATTGGTATCGTCGATTATGGTTTGGGGAATGTCGCATCCGTGCAGGCGGCGTTTAAGCGATTGGGCGTACGTTCTGTATTGAGTGCCGAGATGAATACTCTTTTCACTACGGACGGGCTGGTCTTGCCGGGGGTAGGAGCGTTCCCTGCGGCGATGGAGCAAATTCATGCCAAGGGTCTGGCCCCAATTATTTATGAATTGGTGGGCAAAAAAACCAAGCCACTCCTCGGGATTTGCCTTGGCATGCAAATTCTCGCTGAAATCGGTGAAGAGTATGGCGAATGCCCTGGTCTTGGCCTTATACCTGGGCGGGTTCGCAAATTGGAACCTCGGGGCGACCGAAAAATTCCCCATGTGGGTTGGAGTGAGGTGCAGGTCCTTGCATCTGGCAGGGACATGTTTGCCCGCAAGAAAAACGGTGATGCCTATTATTTCGACCATGGCTTTTTTTTTGATGCGCCTTCGGAGTTTCGTGCGGCCACCGTGTCGTGGGATGGCGAAATCGTAGCAGCCGTTGCCCGCGGAAATATCTGGGGCGCGCAATTTCATCCGGAAAAGAGCCAGAATTCCGGTTTGAGGTTGCTCAAGGCGTTCTGCTTGTTTGCGGGGCAGGGTGCAGCGCTATGAATACCCCTCCCCGGCTAGTAGCTGGTATCGTCGTGCGGGACGGTTTGCACGTGCAAAGCTTCGCATTCGGTCGATACCAGCCGATCGGTAGTCCCAGAGAGTCGGCGAGGGAGTTCGACCGCTGGGGCATCGACGAAATCGCTTTGATTCTTCTTGATGGCGATCCCATCGCAAACCGAAGGCTGATTTCGGATGTTTCGGGAGCGATTGCTGTCCCCCTAACTGCGATTGGCGGCATACGCCGCCTGGATGATGCCCGAGACTATATTTCCTGCGGTGCCGACAAATTAGGCTTTAATCGGTGCCTTTCCGACGATCGGGAGCTGGTCCGAGAAACTTCCCGGCTATTTGGCCAACAGTGTGTGATCGCCTCAATCGATGCAGTGCGAAGGAAAGACCAGCTCCTGCGGTGGGATTATTGGCGCGAGGCCGACTCCGGAAAAGATTTATTCACTTGGATGGGTGAGGTTGAGAAAATTGGTGCCGGCGAAATCCTTTTGAATTTCCCGGAGCGCGATGGAACAGGAGTGGGAATGGACTTAGAGGCAATCGAAGCAGCCGTCCGCGCCACCCGCCTGCCGCTTGTGGCGATGGGTGGCATCGGGACCTCGGGACATGCCGTGGATTGCTTTCGCTCCGCTCAACCGTCTGGGATTTGCGTTGGAAACCGATTGGCACATTTCGAGCATAGCGTTTTGCTTTTTAAAAAAGCCCTGGCAGAAACCGGGATTCCGATTCGCAAGGGTATCCAGGCATGCTATGCCGACTCGCCCACCGATGCGGTGGGACGGCCCTCCAAAAAAGATGACGCTGTGCTTGCCGATCTTCTTTTTCGGCGCATTGAACCTGAGGAAATATGAAAGTTTGTCGGCGCTGTCTCTATACAACTCTGCATCCCTTGGGCTTGGTCGTCGATAACCAAGGAATCTGTAGCGGTTGTCGCGTCCACGAAGAGAAAGACATTTTGGACTGGGAGGAGCGCTGGGCAAAGCTTGAGCGGCTTGTCGAAGGATATCGCAATAGATCCGGTACGAACTACGACTGCGTGGTGCCGGTGTCGGGTGCAAGGGACAGCTTTTTCATCGTGCACACAGTGAAAAAGCGCCTTGGCCTGAATCCTCTACTCGTGACTTACAATAAGCACTATAATACAGCCGTAGGTATTCGGAATCTTGCGCGATTGCGCACCACGATGGATTGCGATATCATTACTCAAGTCGTTGATCCAGATTGTGTTAAGAGGATAACCCGCGCGACTTTCCGCAGGTGGGGAAGCATTTATTGGCATTGTCTGGCCGGCCAGACGGCCTTTCCCGTGCAGATCGCTGTAAAAATGAAAATTCCCCTCATCATCTGGGGACATCACCAGGGACTCGATCAGGTAGGAATGTTTTCCCACCTCGATGTGGTAGAAATGAGTCGCCGACATCGCCGAAACCATGACCTATTCCGTCATGAAGCGGAATCCCTCATTGATGACCATGATTTCATCAAGCCGTCGGATATTCATCCCTATCGTTATCCGTGCGATGAGGAAATTGCTGCTGTGGGGGTTCGCGGAATCTATCTGGGTAATTATCTTCGCTGGGATACAAAGGCACAGCATGAGGCTATGATGGATCTGTATAATTATGAAGCCGTCCCCCAGACTAGAACATTCGATACTTACAATGACGTCGACTGTTGGATGCACTCTGATTTACATGACTTCATTAAATGCGCCAAGTGGGGTTATGGGAGAGCCACCGATCATGCGGTGCGCGAGTTGCGATTCGGCCGTATAACCCGTGAGCAGGCCTTGCAGATCGCTGCGGATTACGAGCGCAAACCGCCTGCGCACTTGGAACTGTTCCTCAAATGGATAGGAATAACGGAAAACGGATTTCGTTTCATCCTAGACCAGCACCGTTCACCTTCCTTTTGGAGAAGGTACGAACTTTGGGGGTCTTGGAAAAAGACATATGCATGGAGTCAAGCCCAGGCGACGGCTTCAGATGATGTCGGGCGGTTGGAGCCTCGCCCTAATTCCCTGCAATTTCGAATCAGGAGGTCCGAGCCGATCTGTGATCAGAAAGAAGGCTTTATCCTAGTCGGCAAAGGTAATTACTTGCCTGCTGTTGACTACGAGATGTGAAAAGATAAAAGATTGAGAAACAGAAGCAAAAATCCTGCTAAGTTATTGTAAAAATATTACTGCCTATCAGAAAATGTACTGAAAATGTGATAAAAGAAGATAAAAATAATTTCGACGAAAAATTATCAGTATTTCTACAAGAAAAATAAACGGTTTATTTTTATTTTATCTTTACAACAATTTGAGCCTAAATTGCAAAAATAAAATTTTTTAAGCCTATTAAAAATAGTCAAAAAATACAATATTTTTCACTAGAATTAAAAAAGGTATGAAAGAAGACAATTCGGTGTTCTTACATTAATTAATTAAGGTGAGATTTGCACCATTCCTCAGAAAACATAAGCAATACGACTTCATTATTCTTTGTCACGATGTTGACAGAGCAATTAATCTAAATGGAAAAGCAGCTAGCCAGATTCTTGACCCTGTCGCTGATGAACTGGAAAGAAGGGGATTTTCATGTCTTCGGGTGGCCTCATTAGGCTCAAGCCTAACCGGGCGAAAAGCATATAAACACCCAATCTCATTAAAAAGCATAAAGCGAAAAATAAGGTTAAAGCTCCTGATTCGTTTACTGATAAAAAGAAAAAAACCTAAAATTAATTATAAACAAAAAATTATTACAAGAAAGCTATATGAACAGCTTATATTTAAAACGAGAATAAAGGCTGTTCTGGCAATTAGCCCTGATCCTATTTTATGTCAAATAGGTTATTATAAAAAAATAGCAATAATAGAAGCGTGCCATGGATTCGGATTGCCTCCCAATTGCCCTGTTACTGGCGCAAGGGCTCGCTCAAGAATCTCTGAAAGATTTGAGCCATCATTTTATATTAGCTTTGACACAAGAACACACAAAACGAGAAGTGAAGGAGATGTCGGCAAGAAAACAAAATCTTTTATTGCCCAAAGACCGCTAATCAATCGGGAACTTTTTAGCCAAAGCCATGGCTTCAAGGAATTAGTCAATAGTACTGGAAAAAGGGGTCTTATTACCATGCAGTGGGGTTATGATGGAGAAGCTGCTTTTTTAAGGGAAATCATACCAGACGGAGTAATGCATCCGGCGCTTTTGGAGATCATCAGAAGGAGAAAAAATATAACATGGCTCATCCGATATCACCCCATGCAGACAAGGCGAAAAGAAAAATGGAAGAAAATATCAACCTTCATCAAAGACCATTTTGATTCTAATGAAATAAGCGTCATCGATGTCTCATTTCTTCCACTGGATTTCGTTTTATCTCAGGCTGATTTTCATATCACGATGATGAGTGGTGCGGTTTATGAGTCTGCTTTCTCCGGTGTCCCATCGATTGCCCTATGCCCAACAATTCATCCCGGCGGGATAAACGAAGAGTTTTTTACCGACTTAGAAAGAGAAGGAATGCTTCTAAAATGCAAACTTGATGCGTCCGTGATTGGTCGGAGAATCGACGAACTTTCCGCCCCGATCCGTGGGAATCGACTTTCAGTCTCTGATGCGCCTGAGATGGCGGAGGTTGTCTCCAAAATTTTAATCGGCAGGGACGGCAGCTAGACAAGCGCAGCTTCTTTAAGAGTTATGGAAAAAAAATCTGTGCCTTGGTTGATCGGCGGTAAGTACGGTAACCGAGGTTCTTTACTAAACATGTTGACCAAGTGTGGGGCGACTAATGTGCTTGAAGGAAGGACATATGACAAAGCGGTTTCGCACTTGATTTTGTCTGGGGTAGGCTCTTTCGACGAGGGACTCAGGCATTTAGATGAATCAAATCTAAGGGATGAACTTATGGAGACCCTGCAGAATCGTCGGACTCCGATTCTTGGCATTTGCCTTGGCGCCCAAATGCTGGGCGAATCAAGTGACGAGGGAAAACGGTCAGGGTTGGGTTGGATCAATGCTCGTTCAACCCATCTGAAGTCGCAGGGATTAGAGATGGTCCCTCATGTGGGTTGGCAGCAATTGACAATATTGAAGGAAGATCCCCTATTTAAAGGTCTCGCTCCAGACGCTCGATTTTATTTCACGCATAGCTACGGCATGGTCGATGTCCCCGCTGATCAGAAGTTAGCAGTCCCCAGCAAAGGCCCATCCTTTGCCGCGGTGGTGCGAAAGGGAAACGCCTGGGGGGTGCAGTTCCATCCGGAAAAAAGCCTGCGGCACGGCCTGCGGATCCTGACCAACTTCCTCAACTTTCGCCCCTAGTGGAACCGCGCCTGATTCCCGTGCTGCTGCTCGAACGCGGCCGACTGGTCAAAACCCGGAACTTTTCCCGGCCCACCTACGTGGGGGATCCGGTCAACACCGTCCGCATTCTCAACGAGAAAGAAGTGGACGAAATCATCCTCTTGGACATCGCTGCCCACGGCTCCGGTGCCGAGCCTGACTTTTCCCGGCTAGGGAAAATCGCCGGCGAAGCATTTATGCCCCTGGCCTACGGGGGCGGGATCCGCAGCCTGGAGGCGGCCCGCCGGGTGCTGGAGCTGGGTTTTGAAAAAGTCGTGCTGGGCCGATCCGCCCTGCAAAACCCGGATCTGATCGGAGCCTTGGCAAACATCTTTGGAAGTCAAAGCGTGGTGGTGTGTGTGGATGTCCGTCCGGGCTGGTTCGGGGGGTGGCGGATGCGGGAACCCTCCCCGGTCGGCCGGAACGGCTGGGCGTGGATCCGCGAATGTGTCCGTCGGGGGGCAGGGGAGATCATTCTGCAAGCCGCCCACCGCGATGGAACCCGGCAGGGGTATGACCTGGGCCTTTATCGGAGTCTGCCTGCCGACCTCACCATCCCGGTTGTCGCCCTAGGCGGGGCAGGTAGCTTGGCCGATGTGAAACAGGTTCTGCAAATCCCCCGGGTCCACTCTGCGGCGGCGGGAAGCCTTTTCGTCCACCAAGGCCCGCACCGGGCTGTCTTGGTCAGCTATCCCGAAAGGCGTGACCTGGTGGCGGAGGGAATCCTTCCATGAAAGGTTCCCAGGCTTGGGAACCCCTGCCGCAGGCCGAGCGGGTTTGCACTCGTTGCGTAATGGACAGTTCCCACCGGGAAATCACTTTCGACGCGACCGGTGTCTGCAATTTCTGTCGATCTTACGATGAAGCCATTGCCCAGCGAAAAGAAAGAGGCGATCTCAAGGCCCTCGTCGCTGAAATCAAGCGGGAGGGCCGGGGAAAACCGTATGACTGCATCCTTGGCCTGAGCGGGGGGCTGGACAGCAGCTATCTTGCCCTGGTGGCCGTCCAAAAAGGATTGAGACCCTTGGCCGTGCACCTGGACAATGGTTGGAACAGCGAGCTGGCGGTGAAAAATATCGAGCTTCTTTGCCGCAAGCTCGGCATCGATCTGCACACCCATGTGATCGACTGGGAGGAGTTTCGGGACCTGCAGCTGGGCTTTTTGCGGGCCGGGCTGGCCAATCTGGAGGCACCCTCGGACCATGCGATTTTCGCCTGCCTCCGCCGGACGGCAGCCCGCCGCGGCATCCGGACGATCCTCACCGGAGTCAACGAGGCCACGGAGCTGATCACGGTGAAGGAAAGTTACGGGCACCGTTATTCCGACGGGGGCCTGATCCGATCCGTCCATCATCGGTTTTGTTCGGTGCCCCTCAAAACCTTTCCCCTGGAGACCTTCTGGTCCCGGTGGCGGCACCGGAAATTCGCCCGGACGCGGGAAGTGTCCCTGCTGAACTTGGTCCCGTATCAAAAAGAGGAGGCCCAGCAGATGCTGGAAAGCGAGTTGGGATGGCGGCGTTATCCGGGCAAACACGGTGAGTCGGTGATCACCCGGTTTCACCAGGCCACCTACCTGCCAAGAAAATTCGGCTTGGACAAAAGAAAGCTCCATCTTTCCAACCTGATTTGCAGCGGCCAGCTTCGCCGGGAGCAGGCACTGGAGGCCCTGCGGGAACCGCCTTTCCCCGAGGAGGTGATTGCGGCTGACCGGGAATTCGTCAGCAAAAAATTCGGCCTGGCTCCGGAGGAGTTGGAGCGGCTCCTGCACAGCTCTCCCCGCAGTCACCGGGAGTTTCCCAACGATGAGCAACTGGAGGCCCTTTACGACCGCTTCAGTGCCGGATGGTTGCGGCTCCGGAAAGGGCTGCGCCGGCTGGCCGCGGGGAGCAAAGCTTGAGCCGGCTCCGTGTTGCCCAGATCGGCTGCGGATACTGGGGGCCCAATCTGCTCAGGAGCTTTCGTGCCCAACCGGACGCGGAAGTGGTCGCCGTGGCAGAGAGCTCGGCGCAGCGGAGGGCTTTTGTGGAGTCGCAATTCCCTGGAATCCGCACGGTGGAGCGCCCGGAAGAGGCCTTGGACCTTGCGGATGCCGTGATCCTGGCCACGCCAGCGGAGACCCACTACCCGCTGGCCCGGATGGCTTTGGGTGCAGGCAAACACGTGCTGGTGGAAAAACCGCTGGCCCGCACGGCGCGTGAAGTGGACGAACTCGGGACTCTCGCCCGGGCCGGAGGCAAAATCCTAATGGCGGGACACACCTTCCTCTACCACGGCGTGGTCCGGGAAGTGCGCCGGATGATCGAGGCCGGGGAACTGGGCGACTTGCGTTACATCTACAGCCAGCGGCTCAATCTTGGACGGGTCCGCAGCGACGTGGATGCCCTGTGGAATTTTGCGCCCCACGACGTCAGCATTTTCCAATATTGGACCGGCGGGAAAACCCCCGTAAAAATCTCGCGCAGCGGGATGGCCTTCCTTCAATCCGGCATCGAGGATGTTTGCTTTCTCAGCCTGGAATATCCGCACGGCCCCCTGGGGCATATCCATGTGAGCTGGCTGGACCCGGTCCGAACCCGGCGAATGGTCGTGGTGGGCAGCCGAAAAATGGCGGTCTACGACGATGTGGCCGATAAAAAACTTGCGATCCACGACAAGGGCGTCGACGTGCGGGCCGTGCTGGGGGAGAAAATGGACTATGACCTTTCCGGCCAGCCGCCCTACGCCTACAAGGACGGGGAAGTGCGCTGGCCCCATATTCCATGGAAGGAACCGTTGCAGGTGCAAGCGCGCCATTTTCTGGACTGCATTCGCACCGGGGAGGAGCCCCTGACCGGGGTGCATCATGCCCGGGAGGTGGTGGCGATTCTGGAGTCTGCCAGCCAGAGGCAGCGATGAGCGGGGCCCCTGAGCCAATCCGGGATTCCGTGGGGATCCGTGGGGTGACCTTTGGCCGGAATGTCAGGATCGTGGAGCCGTGCAACCTTTACGGGTGCTCTTTGGGTGATGATGTGTTTGTGGGGCCGTTCGTGGAGATTCAGCAGGGGGTCCGGGTGGGCCGCGGCACGCGCATCCAGTCCCACGCCTTCCTGTGCGAGGGACTCACGATCGGGGAAGAGTGTGTGATTTCCCATGGGGCGATGTTCATCAACGATCTGTTCCGCGGCGGTCCGGCCCGTGGAGACCGGTCCAAATGGAGGGAGACCCATCTGGCCGACCACGTGTATGTGGGGACCCATGCCACGATCCTGCCGGTGCGAATTGTGTCCGGCGTGGTGATCGGTGCGGGGGCGGTGGTGACGCGCGATATCACGGAACCAGGCACCTACGCCGGCAATCCCGCGAGGAAAATCCGAAAATCAAAGTAGCGCCCCCCGTCCCCAGCGTGCCGTTCGCCGACTTGGCCGCCCAGCATGCGGCCCTGCGTCCGGAATTGGATGCCGCGATGCAGAGGGTCATCCAAAAATCTGCCTTTATCCGGGGGGAGGAGGTTGACCTGTTTGAGAATGAGTTCGCCTGGGCTTTCGGGGTTCGACACTGCATCTCCTGCGCCAACGGCACGGATGCCCTTTACATCGCCCTGCGGGCGCTGGGAATCGAGCCGGGGGATGAGGTGATCGTGCCCGCCCACACGTGGATTTCGACGGCGGAAACGGTCACCCAGGCAGGCGGCACCGTGGTCTTTGCCGACACCCTGGAAGGGCAGTTTGTTTTGGATCCGGCCGAAGTTGCGCGGAAGGTCACGTCCCGGACGAAGGGAATCATGGTGGTTCACCTTTACGGCCTGCCGGCCCCCATGACCGAACTTCAGGCGCTGGCGAAAAAGCACGGGCTTTGGATCATCGAGGACTGCGCCCAGGCCCATCTCGCCGAGTTCGAAGGCCGCAAAGTCGGAACGTTTGGAAAAATCGCCACCTTTTCTTTTTACCCGGGCAAAAACCTTGGAGCGATGGGGGATGCCGGGGCGATCGTGACCCAGGACGACAAGCTGGCCGAGTGGATGACGCTGTACGCCCGGCATGGGGGCAAGGGGGATCATCTGATCGAGGGAATCAACAGCCGGTTGGATGGGCTGCAGGCCGCGGTGTTGCGGGTCAAACTTCCTCATCTCGAATCCTGGACCCGCAAGAGGATCGAAGCGGCCCGCCGCTACGACCAACTCCTGCAGGGAATTCCCGGGATCCGGATTCCGGACCGTCCGGCGGATCGGCGGCATGTCTATCACCTTTATGCGATTCTGGCGGAAAAACGGGAAAACCTCCAAGCTTTCCTGAAGGCGAGGGGAATCGAAACGGTGGTGAGTTACCGGAAGGCCCTGCCTTTTCTGCCGGCCTACGCCCGCCTCGGGCACCGGCCCGGAGATTTCCCTGTGGCTCATCGCCACCAGGAAAGGACGCTTTCCCTGCCGCTCTTTCCGGAAATCACCATGGAGCAGCAGAAAAGGGTAGCCGACACCGTGCGGGAGTTTTCGGCACAGGCACATGAGAAATGATCCGCCTTCTCAAGATCTCCGACTATTACCAGAGCTTTCTTCAGCAGTCTGAAGACGAAGGTTCGGCATCCTACTTGCAGGCCTGGCATCGTCTCATGGACCGGCGCTTTGGCTGGTTCGACATGTGGAAGCGGGTTCTCGAAGAGACGGGACACTTTTCCGTACGGGAGATTGTCGCCAACGACGCCCTGACCCAAGGATTGTGGTGGCGGGAGCATGCGGATGTGCATCGGACTCCGTCGGCGGATGAAATCCTCGAAGAACAGATTCGTCAATTTCGGCCCGACGCGATTTTTATCAATAACGTGGCGGTGACCCGCCCTCAAAAATGGCGCCGGTGGTCGGAGCTTGCCCCCCGGCAATCTCTTCTGTTTGCCTACGATGGCCTGGGAATCCACCGTCCGGAATCCTACCGGGAACTGAGTTTTATCCTCAGCCCCTTGCACAGGTTTTGCGACCGCTGTCTGGAGGCCGGCGTGGAAGCCTGCCCTTTCCGGCCCGGTTTCCCCTCCCCCTGCACGGATCTGGAGTCTGCCGAAAAGAACTTGGGCACCGTCTTCATCGGGGGAGTAGGAACCGGCAGGGAGGGTCACGGACCCCGACTGCAGTTTCTTGACGAAATTGCTCGGGAGGCTCCGATCGAGTTTTATCTTTCCGGGCTGGGTCCCGGGCAGATCTCGTGGGGAAAACAGATCCGCAGGTTGTTCCGGGGCCAGGTCCGCGAAGCCCGTGCTTGCCGGAACCTCCATGCTAAAAATCGGGGACCGATTTTCGGCAGGGAAATGTTCCAAGCCCTAGGCAAGAGCCGGGGATCCCTGAACTATCACGTAGCGGTGGCCGGTGAAGAGGGTGTGAACATGCGGATCTATGAAAGTACGGGGATGGGATCCTGCCTGTTGACCGAGGAGCGACCGAACCTACGCAACCTTTTTGAGGTGGATGCGGAAATTTTGACCTACCGTAGCCGCCGGGAGGCGATGGAAAAGATCGATTGGATCGAGCAAAATCCCAAAAAGGCCCGGGAGATCGCCCGGGCCGGTCAGGCAAGAACCCTCCGGGACCATACCTTGGAAAAGCAAATTCTAGGGGTGGGAGAGATTCTCAGGCAGAAGCTGGGGAGCGGCTGATTCTCCGGATTGTTTCAACCGCTTGACGAAACGTGTCCATGTCGAAGAGGAGATCCCCGGAAGCATCGCCGGGCCGGTTTTGCCGCGCTCCGGATCCATCCGCCCGCCCCACCAGATAAGCGTAAGGAAGCTTCCGCATGGCGGCCAGCATGCGATAGCACTGGTTGATATAACCGGGAGCAAACAGCTCCAAAACCGGGGTTGCGGCCTGGCAGAAAACCAGATTCGCAAGGGCCGCCCCATGGGGGGCGATCACGAAGGAAGCCCGGCGAACTTTTTCCGCCTGAAGGGCAACGGACATTCGCCCCAAGTCGACCTTCTCAATTCCGCAGGAAACCAAAATCTGGCTGACCGCGTCCGCCAGTCGCAGTTTTCTTTGCGCCGCCCCGCCCCGTTCCAAAAAAAGGCCGGGACCTTTGCCTTTCCCGGCCCTGGGATCCCCGGGAAAAAGGCGCTCATAAAAATCTCCGATGGCCCGGTGCGGAGAGCCGATCTGTCCTGGCAAGCTAGGCACCAACAGTTCCTCGCAGTGCAAATGCCGGCAGCGGTGTGTCTCCACACAGCGATCGAGCGGAATCCCGGTCCTGGCCAAAAGTTCCCGAACAAAGGCAGGGCGGAGATCGTTGACAATCCATCGGTCCTGGGGAGAAAGACGAATTCCTGCCCGGTCGATCAAATCCAGGCGTGGGAGCACTTCCAGAAGAAAATGGTAGTAAGTTTCCCCCCCGGTGCTTGCGAGGAGAACATTTCTCCCGGGAAGTTCTTTTGCCGGCGGGAAACGAAGCCGGCGCATCGGCCAAGGCACGCTCCGAGGTCGCCATTCGATCGAGACTTCCCGGATGAGGAGGTTACGGGAGGAACAGACGGCCACCGAAGGTCCGAAGACCCTCGCCCCTTGGAGCCGGGCGAGATAGACGGGTTGGGGGGGGACTCCGGAACGGTTGAAGTCCGGAAATTCCGGTGGCCAACCCGCTATCGCGGGGGGTAGGTCGATCGGCATGGTCTGCCCCTGCCAGAGGATGGCATCTTCCGGTCCCAAGGCCTCCGTCAATCCGGAGCCACCGGAAGGTCTTGGCGGGGTGGGACTGGCCAGTCCGAGCCGGCTGGCCCAATCCATCAGTCTCTGACGCAAGGAAGGCCTCATACCCTAAAACGCGGCTGCCAGTTCGGGGGTTCCGGAAGGAGCGCGCCAGATAAATTCACGACCGCCGCCAGCAGATTGATAGCGTCGCCCAAGCGGCGACTCATCGTACCGGCAGAATTAGGAAAAAAGAATGTCTTCAAGTTTTTAATTTAGAGGGCTGGCTGGAAAAATTCGAGGTTTACCTCTCATGATCGGAAGATGGAAAAATTTTTTGGGTTGGGTCATCAAATCCAAAATTTACCGTCATTTTCCTTCCAGTCAGCCGTGGTTGCATAAAAAAAGGCGAAAGGGCCTCCAGCGCAGTTTGGCCAGTCCGGAAGTGCTGGAATGTCAACTGGAGCAGGATCGGATCTTCCTGGATAACTTCTTGCAGGACCTTCGGCCTGGTTTTTTCTGGGAAGTCGGGTGTGGAGACGGGACCACTGGAAGTTGCACCTTGGTTTTGGAAACCATCCGCGGTTGGAAAGGAATTCTTTGGGAAACCTTGCCCCTTCCCCGCAGATCCGCCACAAAACGGCGAACCGAGCTCGTTTTGGAGACCCCCAATCCTGATGTCATGCTAATGCACCCCTTACCCGACCTCCTGTTCATCCGGCGTCCCGTTGAATTTCCATGGGTCTGGACTTGGTTGGAACAGGGCAAAATCCGACCCCGTTGGTTGGTGGTGGAAAATCCTCAGCCTCACCCAAATTGGGTTCTTTGGCTTGAATCTAGGAATTACCGCCTTCGCTGGTTTTTTCACGACGATGAGTATTTTGAAAGAAACTGTCACTGAAGATCGCCTTTCACAGTAGTTATCTTGGGTTTCGTGGAACGGAAGTGGCTCTCATCGATTATGCCTGGGGCAACCGGGAAATTCTCGGTAATGAATCCTTTTTTCTGCTTCCTTGGCGGGAAAAGTCGGAATCCCATCCGATCGTCCAGATGATGGCGCGGACTGCACCGGTCCGATTTTACCGGACCGCTCCCGAACGGGAGACCATCCTCCATAAAGAAAGGGCCGACTTATTTTATGTAATCAAAAACGGCTGGAATGACGGGGTTTTCTCCCATGCCGTACCAACCGGAATTCATGCTATTTTCCGTGAATCCGAGTTTCACGGAGATATTTATGCTTATGTCTCGCCTTGGCTTTCCCGCACCATGTCCCACGGCCGCACGCCTCACGTTCCCCACATGGTGCGGCTGCCGGAATTTGATCAGGATTTGCGGCACCAACTTGGCATCCCGGAGGATGCGGTGGTTTTTGGCAGACACGGCGGGGAGGATTCCTTTGACATTCCGTGGGTGCAATCCGCCGTGTTGGAGACCGCACGAAAGACCCCCAGCGTTCATTTTCTATTTTTGAACACGCGGACATTTCTTGGGGTGGACACGCTTCCCAATGTTCATTTTCTTCCTGCCACCAGTGATCCATGCGACAAACGGGCCTTTCTAAACACCGCCGATTTCATGTTGCACGGGAGAAAAAGGGGGGAAACATTCGGCTTGGCCTGCCTAGAGTTCGCGGCGTGCGGTAAAAAAATCCTCAGTTTTGGCGGGTCCCCGGAGCAAGCCCATCTGGACCTTTTGGGGAACCAAGTCCAAGTGTATGCCGACTACCGGGATTTGGTTAGGCTACTCCGGCAAAAAAAGCCAGCTTGCTTGCAGGAATCCGGCTTACAAACGCCCGATGACCCGCTGATGAATTTTCGCCCCCCGGCGGTGATGGAAAAATTTCGCCAGGTTTTCTTGTCATGAGCCCTGCTCCCGTTCTCACCCTCATGCTGCCAACACGCAACCGGTCGGCTTGGGTGATCCGGGCGGTCCGGTCATGCCTGGCCCAGGACAGCCCGGCCGCGAAGTTGCGGGTTCTGGTGATCGACGGACACAGCACGGACGGCAGCTGGGAAAAACTTCAGATAACATTTGCCGAAGATCCCCGGGTTTGCCTGCGGCGGCAAGAAAAGGAAAAAGGATTCGTGGGGGCCTGCCGGGAAGCGGTGGCCGCACTGGACTCGCCTTACGCCGGTCTGATTTTCGATGACGATGTTTTGCTTCCCAACTACCGACATCTCCTAAAGACCGTTGTCCAAGGAGGATTTTCCTACGGTTTTGGCTTCGGGAGGCTGGGATGCCTGAAGGAGGTTCTCGAGGTCCCGACGGCGCGTGGTTTCTGGATGATGTCCCCGCAGCAGCTTTTGGAAGGCTTTTTAGGATTGCGCGGTAAGCTGACTACGGAGGGATATCCACAAAGCCCGATGTGCGGCGTTTTTTCCTCCGAGCTCTGGCGGATCTGGGCGGAGGAAATCCGGTCTTTTTGCTCCACCAGTCCTTGGCGGACATCTTGCCTGATCGAGCGCGCCGCAGGTCCTGATTTTCTAATTTTTTTAATAGCCCTAGCCAGGACAAGAAGGGCGGTGCCGGTTTTACAGGGGGTGGTGACGCAGTTCTCGCGGCACGATGGCACCCTCACCTCCTCCCTCCAAGGCCGGGATCTGCCCACCGGTTACTGGTTGAGTTTTTTTTGGCTTCACGCCGAGCTCTTGCGCCAGCGAAAAGCGGGGGATGCGGCCAACGTTCTCGTCCACCAGCAAAAGAAGGCCCGTAGTCTGGCCCGCCTGTGGGACGAAAACGGGCGAAAAAACCTGCAGGACGAACTTCGGCAGGCGGAGTCGCGAAGCCTTGCCCCAATTCCATGGATTATCCGAAAGCAGGCTGAAATCCGCGGCCGTCTCCCCAGAGTTTTTCGGATCGCCCCCTGGACCCGCCCCCCCTACATTAAATATCTCGAATGATCAAAAATCTTTCCCCCGGATCCATGGATTTCTGTCAGATTTGCACGAGTCGAGATCTTCAATCCGTCCTTCATCTCGGCTTTTCCGCTCCTTGCGATTCCCCGTTGACGGAGGAAGGCCTTCGCCGGCCGGAAACATCGTATCCGTTGCACTACGTCCGGTGTCGGGACTGTGGACTTGTCCAAATTGACCATGTGGTGGACGGTAAGGAGCTCTTTCACCCGAACTATCCTTACCGGAGTGGCATCACCGTAACCCTGCGCAATTTTCTCCACAGCTTGGCCGCCACTATGTGTGAAAAAACCGGCCTGAAAAAAAACTCCCTGGTGGTGGACATTGGCTCCAATGACGGAACCATCCTACAGGGGTTTGCAAAGGCAGGGATGCGGGTGCTGGGGGTAGAGGCGACAAACATCGCCGAAATCGCCTGTGGACAAGGCATCGAGACCCTGCAGGAATTTTTCTCTCCCGCGACTGCCCGACGCATTCTGGCTTCCCACGGTCCGGCCCAGCTGGTCACCGCCGCCAACGTCTTTGCTCATGTGGCGAACTTTCGGGATCTCATGGACGGGATCTCGGCGGTGCTGGAGCCGAATGGGTTTTTTGTCTCGGAGTCTCACTACCAGCTCGACATCTTGGAGACCCTCCAATACGACTCTATTTACCATGAACACCTTAGGTTTTATCTGCTAAGGCCGTTGCAAAGGCTTTTTCGCGATAATGGCTTTACTCTCGTGGACGTGGAACGGATTCCCAATTACGGGGGATCGATACGCGTCACCGCACGCAAGGGTCTCCATCATCCGGCGGGGCCTGCTGTGCAAAAATTGCTTCGGCAAGAGGAGCAGGCAGGTTGTTACACCGATGCCACCTACCGCGAATTTGCCAAAAGGGTGCAGACCTCCCGGTCGGAAATTCGGCGCACCTTGGTGGAAAAAGCCAGAAACCATGGGCCGGTTCCTGGCATCGGATGTCCGGGCCGGTGTGTGACCCTGCTGGCCTACTGCGGGGTAGGGGATGACCTGATGCCGTACATCGCGGAGCAGTCCACTTCGCTCAAGCTCGGCATGTACACTCCCACTACCCACATTCCCATAGTCGACGAGGAAAGGCTTTTCCTGGAACAACCTGCTTATGCCATGATCCTTTCTTGGCACTACGCCGAGGCCATCGTCAAGGGACTGCGGAAGAAGGGTCTGAAAAGCAAGGTCCTAGTGCCCCTGCCCGTAATTCGGGAAATCTGATTTTTCCAAACTTGAAAAAGATCCCGGTAGGGATTGTGGGAAGCGGAGGAGCCGCGGCCTGCCACGCACGGGCGTTAAAAAAAAACCGGGCCTTTCGCCTGGAGGGGATTTCTTCCCGCAATCATGTCCGGGCGCGGGAGCTGGCGGTCCGTCACGGCGGCCGTTTTTATCCATCCCCCGGGCAAATGATCCGGAGCCCGGCCATCCAAGCCGTGATTCTGGCGGTTCCACCTTTGGTTCAGCCCCGCTATTTACGCCTTGCGCTAAGCCGCGGAATTCCGGTTCTTTCTGAAAAACCCATCGCGACCACTGTTGCGTCCGCTCGAAGGGCCCTAAGAGGTGTCCGCCAGGCACTTTCCTTCTCTGGAATCAATTTTTGCTACCGTACGATCCCGCAGATTGCCTGGCTCCGAAGTTGTGTCCGGCGTCAAGCGGTGGGAACCCCTTGGCAGATCCAAGTCGAATGGATTCTGGGCAACCGCCTCGGATCCTTGCCGGGCATGCTCCCAAGATGGAAACGATTCGATGGCCATGGGGGCGGGGTCTTGATGAATTATGGAATCCACGTGTTGGACTACCTTTTTGCCGGGTTGTCCAAGCCAGAACTGATCGGCAGTACTTGGAACCGGATCGGGGGTCGAATGGTGGCGGAGGCCGGAGCCATGATTTGGAAGTTTCCCCAAGGCACGGCCACCATTCGTCTTTCCCTGATCACCCGGCAAACACCCCGCCATCGGATCCGTTTGGAGGGTCCCCTAGGAACCATCACCGTGGAAAATCTATCCCGTCATAGTCCGGCTGGGCCTTTTCGGATTTGTACCCAAGGAAAGATGAGACTTCCTCCCCGACCCCCTCTCGGCCCAGTTTCCCTGGAAGGTTTGTTCGGGGAGATTCACGTTCAATGGCTTCGTTCCATTCAAAAAAAAACTTCCAACCTCCCAAGCCTAGCGGAGGGCCTTCGGGCTCTAGCCTTGGCGAAAGAGTCCATCCTCCGATGAGCCCTTGGCGTCGTCTTGTCTGGTCCCTGTTCAAGAAAGCCATCGGGCTTTTCGATAATGAAAAAATCCTCACGCTACTGGTGGCCCGCTGCCCCACGGATGCCGACGCGGGCCTTTTGAAGAAGTTGGAATTTCAACCAGTGCATGACGAAGTTGCCAATGGGAGCTCCGAACCCGAGGTGCCGTCTCCATCCGAGGGACTTCTGGCCCCATGGCTAACCTCTTTGAGCAGCTCTGGGCGAATGCCTGAAATCAGAAGAAGGATTCAATATCGCGTAATTTTTCCAGAAGCAGCCTTCTCTTATCAAATGGAAATACGGCTGAACCATTCTCCTGAGTGTCTTTTTTGGTGCTCAGTTCCCCAGAAACGCCTACTGACATGCCTTCTAAAATGTCGGCGTAAAACCCGGATGGTCGATGTGGGCGCGCACATCGGCTCCGCCACCTTGCCGGCATCCTTTCTTTTTCGTGAGGTTGTGGCCCTGGAGCCCTGTGCGGCGACCTTCGGTCGGTTGCAGGTGAATCTAGCCTTAAATCGGCGTGAAAATGTGCAGGCCATCCATGCCGGAGCCGGATCAAAGGAAGGAGAGGATTGGCTTACCTTCGCCGAAGGCCAATCCGGGGGAGCCTCGCTCAAATCTGAGAAAAACCGCAAACACCGTGAACGGATCCGTTTGAAGGCCTTAGACGTCTTAATTTCCCAAGCGGTCGATTTCCTAAAGGTGGACACGGAGGGCTGGGATCTGGAAGTCCTTCGGGGAGCCACCCGCATCCTGCGGGACCATCAGCCTGATCTTTTTTTGGAATTGGGGTCTGCGGATCAGGTGGCGGCCCTGCGAAGCCTTCTCCCGGAAGATTACCGGATTTCCCACGAAGGGGACTGGATCTCCCTGGAGCAATACGAGCCAAAGGGGATGGGTTGCACCGACCTGTACCTGTCGACCTGCTGGTCCTGAGGTCGCCGCTACTCCGTGCTCAGCTTATTGCGCTTGGCCAGGCGCCACTTGGTCAGCCCAAAAAACCAGCGGCGCTGAGCCACCGGACGGATCCGGGCGGAAAAGATTTTTTCGAAGAAGCGGAGCACCCTTTCCCGCGAAAACTCCTCCGGCGCGACGTTTTGGTGGAACGGGGTGGCCCGGAGATACCGCTCGTAAAGTTCGGGGGTGGCGTCAACATGACAAACATAGTCGGCCAGTTCCTGATGGTTCCGAAAGTCGTGGGCATTGATGAAGGCGTCAGGATTGAAGTATTTCGGGGCTTGGCGATCCCCCCAGAAAATGGGCACGGAATAGGCCTGCAGCGGGTCGT
>Ga0214917_10001720_pt1 | contig 27864 bp, 39 predicted proteins | sample LL_1208_BB_MetaG_FD_177983 | JGI IMG/M metagenome (GOLD analysis project Ga0214917, IMG submission 177983) | Freshwater microbial communities from Lake Lanier, Atlanta, Georgia, United States - LL_1208_BB | ecosystem: Environmental > Aquatic > Freshwater > Lake | place: USA: Georgia | collected... | reverse complement strand
AACCTAGTCCACCTCGTACTGGTGATGCATTTATTCTACCAATTCGCTTTCCTTCATTAAATTGACGTTTTGCCAGAGTTTCTAAAGCTATTGGAGATCCTGCAAAACCTAGTCCACCTCGTACTGGTGAACTGTTTAGCCTACCTAAACGGCGGCCTTCTCGGTTAGCTAAATTCTCTTGTTTCTTAATCTCACGAGTTTGATCCGTTTGTATTTTTAACTTTGCTCGTTCTTTTTTTAATGAGTCTTCTAACGAATCAGCTATTTGATTAAAAGTTCCAAATTGTCTTTTGGATTGCGCTGTAGTTGCTTCACCTAATTTGGTTCTAAGTTTAGTTGTGTTTACACCACTTGCTTCTAAACTGTTTAATTGTTGATTTAAACGTGCTCGTTTTTTCTGTGAGTCTGTAAGAGCTGTTATTGACTCACGCGCCCCTCCGCTAAATGTTCTGGGGCGTTGAAGTGCTTCCTTTGCAGGGGTGGTATTTATTGTTGCTTCCGCAGCGGCTGCTTCCGCAGCGGCTTTCTTAGTCCTATCTGCTAAATCTTTTGCTAGTGTGACTTGACGCGATAGTTGACGAGTTGTGTTAGCAGCAGCTTGCAACTGTGCAAGTGAGCTTTTTGTTCCCGTTGAAAACCTATCTCGCTCTAGCTTGCTGCGTAATCTATCTACATTTACACCGCGCTGCTCAAGCTGATTTATCTGTCGTCCTATTCTGAATCTACTGTTTTCTAGCCTTTGTAATGCACTTTGACGCCTTGCTTCTGCCGCCTCACTCTTCTTTTTAGCAGCATCCGCTGCAGTTGTTTTGCTGCGGGTGCCGGTGCCATCGGGGTTTAACTTTACTGGACCTACCTTTAATCCCTCTATATCGGCCTTTAATGTCTTTAACTTATTCCTTAGGTCACTATCATCTAATGTCACCCTAAAGGTTGCGCTTCCTAAATCTTGACCTCCACCTGCCATCTGATTACAAGCTTCTATAGCTCTAGGTTGCCTCGGCAACCTTGTGTATGGCTAGTGCTCTCTCCTCTGTTAAAAATGCTGTAGTGACGTTTCAGGTTGCTGGGGTTGGGACTGTTACCGACCCTGCAACTGGCAATGTCAGCCCCAGTGTAAAAAGCTTGGCTTACGATGCTTTCCTAAAAGCTGTGTCTGTAGATCCGCAGGTCTACCCCGGCATAAACGTCGATGCCACTATATTTGAGGGTTATGTCATAAAACCACTTGAACTTGATGATCGCATCGGAGTCGGTACTGAAGGTACGCTGACTTTTGGTACTGCTTCGGCTGTTCAATTTGAAGTGGTTAGAGCACGGCTGGGGTATGGGAATACTGGCGCTTTGGGCGAACGGTTATCTGCAATCTTAGGCACTCGTATTACGCTTTGGGCGCGGGATTAGTAATGAAGGGTCGCCTTAAAATTACTAAGTGGAATGCTAAGGCCATACTTGCAAATGGACCTCGCATTATGAAGGATTATTCAGTTTATATTGGAGCGCAGGCGCAGGAGGAAATGCTTACTGCGCAATTCTTTTATCCAGTTGATACTAAACGAAAAAGTGGTGCTTTTATTAAAGCTGGGAAGCGGGATATTTATGATACTGGCGAGCTTATTCAGTCGCAAACTGAGTCGGTCAGGGGGAATACAATTTTTATTAGTTATAGCGCTCCCTACGCTAGCGACGTGTTTAAAGGAGGGTATGAGGTGGGAAGCGGTAAGGAAACCTCTTACACTGCGCCCCCGAGGGACTGGATGACACCTGCGTTAAACAATAAACCCCTGCTGCCGTTCCTAGTGGAACGTTGGAATAAGATAAACAAACCTTAATGCGCCCTGGGTTAGGCGCCACCGGCTGGGGCGGCTTGCGGTACGAATGTGTATGCGCCGTAACCAATTAAGTCAAATGTGACCTTTGCCACATTTCCGGCTTGTATATCCTCACTGAACGATCCCACTAACGCTACCCCTTTATGTACTTCGGGGTTATTGCCGCTGCCGTCGGTAACGGGCGATTCTCTATACCATTGAACTGTTTTGCCGTTAGCTGCGTTCAAAGCAGCATCTTTTAAGATCAAATATCCGGCGTCCTTTAGCGATACGTTCATACTGCAGGGAATATTGTAAGACTGGCCGGTGATTAGGGAAGCCTTGAATCCTTGAGTAGAATCGTAATCTAGTACGTCTTGTGTGTCGCTCTGCGATTGGATGCCGCTGTTATCCAGACTTAGCACCCTGGTCATGCCAGTGGTGGTGGTTGGGATCGCGCTTGCAGTGGTGCCAGCTTTTACATAAAGCTTGTACCCAAGTGCTGCGAAAAATGAACCGGTCATTGGCTTGATTTATACTGGTCTAGGTTGCCATTATTCTTCTTCGCTTAATAGTGCGTCCCATGGTGTTGGCCGGGGGCAAATGTGTAGCTCGAAACCTCGAATGTCATGATCTGTTGGTTGTGTTGCGACAAGTGCAAGTTTTAATGCTGATTCTGTTAAATCCAGCTCCTTGAGTACTTCGCATATTGGTGTGCTGGCATCTAGTAGTCGTCGGGCGCGTTGGCCTAAACGCCGCACGTTGCCGGGGGCTGTTACTAGCCAGTTGTTATCGCGTATCCAATGCAAAATCTCACCCTCGCAAAACACTGTTAGCAGTGTGCTGAAGGTGCCTTTGGCTGGTTGCCAGGCTCGGCACGTCTTAATAAATGCAATGTCGCAACAGCTGAATAAGTCGTCAGTTGCAACAAAGGGGTACTTCTTAAACATTTTCCTGCCCATTAAACGCAATATGCCTTGGTGCTCCCGGTACATCCTGCCCACCTTCCTCTGCTCTTCAACGCTTAAAGGCTCAGCTAGGTAGCCCGTGCGCGGTCGCTTTCGTGGATTCGTAGCTGGGGCGGCCACAACAAAGCATTGAACGTTCGTACCTAATCTAATATGCTTTGACCTATTTAGGTTGGGTTAGCTGCGGACTACTGCAATGGTTGAGCCTGGGGTGTTTAAAACCAGATCGTTTAGCAGGCCGGGGCTTACAACCTTGGCTGGGCTGGTGCTGCCTAGTTGACGCTTCCACTCGATCTCGATTACGTCTAGCTTGACCCGCTGTAGGTCGGCATTGTTGATGCCGGGGATGATTGACGTTGAGCCGCTACCAACGCTTACTGAGTTTTGGATTAGGGAAAGCGCAACCTCAAACTGGGCCTGCTTTATTTCTTTGGGTATTTCCGTGTCGGTGTAGGTTTTTTCACTGGTTGCGTAGTCTTTTCTCGGCCAGGCGAGCGCTTGGGTGCTGGTGCTACGGGTGCCGACATACTTAAGAAGATCGAGGGTGCGGGTGGCTGTGATTAATGCTCTGGTCTTGACATCGGTAGTTGCCGTGTACCATTCAACGGAATCTATAGTTGAGTCCGCTAAGACTTGAGCCTCGGCAAGTGTTATGTAGCTGTTGGCATCAGCTGCTCCTGGTGTTGCGTTGATAGTCGCGGCCATGGAATCACACTTGCTTACGACTAGGTTTCCCTTACTCCGGCAACCTTGAGTAAGTGCCAAAGCATTAAATGTCAAACGTTCGCAGATCTGCTCAGGCCGACAAAGCTGCTGGGGGTGAAATTAGACAGTGGGAGCTGGTGCTGACGGAAATTCGTCGCCTGCAGAGGCTTGGTGTTTCAGTGCCCGATATTGCAATGCAGTTGCGCATAAGTGCTGGTTTGGTTAATCAGGTTTTGTTGCAGAGCTACAAGATGACTGCTGATACTGTTGCTGTGTTTGAACGGCAGGAAGCTGGGGTGGGGCATTAGTAGCGGGGCATGAAAAAAACCCCCTTGTTACAGGGGGTTTGATCGCCTCGTCTAGCTAGAGTTAGGCGTAAACGCCTGTGTCGTAGGGGGTGTTTACCAACAGACGCACTAGCGGTATGTTCTTTGCGGTTGTGTAGCAAAGAGCGTAGGAGCTGGTGGCGCCTAAGTTGCCGCTGGTGGAGGCATCTGTAGGGTTGTCGCCATTGGCTGCCCAGCGGGTGCCGTAGACGTGGTAACCCATGTGGTAGTCAACGATCAGGGTGTCCTGGAAGCTCAGCTTGTTGCGGTCGTACTCAACGCGGATATCTTGTTGGATGCCCTCGCCAATTACGCCGGAGCCGCACAAGTACACCTGGTACTTGTTTAGGTGGGTTGCGGTGCCGCCTGCAATTACGCCGACTTGATCGTCAACGATTACATTCAATCCCGCAAAACGTCCGACTAAGCCGGAGCCTAAACCGGAACCTACACCGCCGCCTGCATATACGCTGCCGCCGCTGCTCTGTACCTGTAGGTAGCCTAGCTCCTCTAGGTAAGCAGCAACCGCGCTGTGCATGATGATTGTGCTTAACTCGCTGCCGCGCTCACCAAGCAGTTGCTTGGCGGCTACAACATTACCCGCAGTCAGATAGTTCGCTGCGGCTGCAGTTGTTGTGCCGGTCTTGTTGATGGTGTTAGCACCTAATACACCGTTGGCGGAGATGTTGCCGAACAAACCTCCTAGCTGGGCCATTAGTGTTGCTGTCTTGGCTTTGTTCACAGCAGCTGCAAGCTGGTTGCGAACGTGACCTAGAGGATCGGCAACTCCACTACCTAACTTGGATACGTCATCCACGCTGTAGGCAAAGCCACGGCGCAAGATGGTCATGATTTGCTCGTCTGTTGACAGCGCTTGGGGGGTTAGGTAGCCAGCGCCGCTGGTGCCCCAAGTGCTGCTGGAGTCGATGCGCTCGATGGTTGGCGCGATTGGGTCGAACTCAGGTACTCGAATGCGAGTGCCGCCTGCACGTACATCCAAGGCGCTGTTGCGTGCTACAACTCCGCTTTGGACAAAACGCGATTCGTTGAAAATTCTTTCTGCAAGATAGCCCGCAAATTCGGGCCGGGTGATCATGGCGGATAGAAATGTGCCGCCGACGTTGCTTAATGACATTGGTTTGGATGCAAGGGGTTACCGTGGATTACCTGCCGCCTGCTTCAAGTCGGAACGCTCGCGCAAGCTCTGGATTCTCCGCCTCAAGCCGCATTACTTCCGTTAGGTTGTAACTTTCGGGCTTGTACGGATTGATTGCTCCGCTGCCAGTGGTTGCACTGACAGTTGCTCCCATGCCCCTAGCTGCATTTGCGGCAAAATGATGGTCCCATCCACTGCCCGCTGATTTCAAACTCAGTAGGTGTGATTCCAACGGTTGCTCAATCCCATTTACAACTACAACGGCACTCCCGTTGTTATCTCGTAGCTGGGGGGCTAGTAGGCCGTAGAGCTGTTCTGGAGATACTGCTTGCGCACTGCTGATTGCGTTTATTGCTGTTGCACGTAAACGTTCCGCAGTGATCGCAGTGTCTTTATCCGTTAGCTGGGTCTCTAGCTCGGTGATGCGCTGCACCAATCGAGCATTCTCTGCCGTTGCGTCATCCCACAACTTCTTGTACTCGCCGCTGTCAGCAAGCGTTTGTTGCGTGGATGATTTCAAAGCTGCTTCTAAATCCCGTAAACGCTTCTCCGAATTGCCTAGACGCTCGTTTAACGCTTTGTTAGCCTCGCCTTTGGCAAGGTTGTCGCGTTGTACGAGTTCTAGCTTGGCGCGGAGGGCTGTTGGATCTTCGGCGGCTGGTGCTGGGGCGGTGGTAGGTTGTTGAATCGCGGACTCAACTAATTCCTCCACGGGAGGAACTCCTACAACTTGCTCTGGCATGGGGGTAAAGGCTGGACGGTCTAAGTTGCCGCTTTTGTTGTTGTTTTATTGCACAGGCAGTAAGCGACATCTGCAACGCGGGTGGACAGGGGGGATGTAAGGGAATTCGTTGAAGTTTTGTCGGATTAAACCGTCAAGTGGGCGGCAGATTGGGCATGTTTTGGGATCTAAAATTGCGTGCCATTGCCAGCCCTTTGCGCCGAATGGGGCTGGGGTGGGGGGCAGGGTGGGGCGAGAGGTTAGGTATTTTTGACGCTCGAACACTGCGCGCTCCGCATAACCGCTTACTTCCCATACTGAATTTGATATGAGTGCGGTGTCGCGGTTTCTTAGTGCGCTGTAGCTGGTGCCACGGGCATTGATTGGCTGGATGTATCCCCGAGTCGTGCGCTCAGCAACTAAACTGCGGGCAATCTCAATCGTGGCATCCTGGCGCATTATTCCAGCTTGGATCTTTGATCGGATTGCTGTTAAATGACCGGTTGTGTATGGGCTTAGTGTTGATAGTGGGTCGGGTGTGAACTTCTCAAGTAGCGTCATCCCACCGCTGCGGGTTGTTGATAACAGTTCGTTTCCTCGGCGGGGGCGGTAATCTCGGCGGGTTAGAGTTAATCCGGCATAAGCGGCAGCGCGTTCTGAGTGGGTTTCATCAACTTCTTCAAGTTGTTTTAGTAGGATTGCTAGAAATGCGTCGCTATACAGCTGGAGTTCGAGCGCAAAGGCTTCTAGTAGCGGGATTATGATTAGCTCTCGGCTGATTCCTGTGTCGGGGAGCGAACTTAGCAGGGATTGGCGCAGACGCCATAGCAGCAGTAATAGGCGGGCCTTTATGTCGTCTCCTACATGATTTTCGCTTCTCTGTAGCGCTGTGTAAGACGCTTTTAAATATTCGTCTGGTGTCATGTATTACCTGGACGCATTGGGGTCGGTAGGGTCTGGGACGATAAGCCCATTCCTTGACCGGTTAGTGCTGCATTAGTGCGATTTAGTGATTCTGGCCTTGTTGTCAGTGGGTCTAGTCCCATTGAACTGTTCTGCTCGTTGATGTAATCCTGGGTGCGAGTTACTTCTTGCTCAATGTTGAGTCCGGCAGGCAGAACTTCGCCTTGTTTTAATATGTCTAGTAGCGTTTCTTGGCTGATTGCATTTTGCATGAATAGTTGCAGTACTGCGGTTATTGAATTGCCATCTAGTAGTCGCTGGTCGTAGTCTTGCTCGATGACGACAATTGGGGGGTCGATGCCGATGTACTGGGCCGCGACTTCTAACATTGATGTTAAAGCGTTGGATAGGTCCGCACTTATTAATGCCATGATTGAATCGCTGTCGATGCGATCCATTCGCTTTGATTCCGCTGCGGCATTAGTTGTGTTTTGTTGAGTGAGGGTGTTGATGCCGAGACGTGCAATCTGACCCTCAAGCGCCTCTAAACACTTGAGCTGGGAGTCGAAGGCATCTGTGGTCGGTTGCACGAACTCTGCTCCGCCATCTACTGGCAAGAGAATTGCCGTGTTGACGCTTATGCCTACTGGTGAGTCGGTGTCTGGATCGAAACCGCGCATTGTTAAGATTGGCATTGCGCCTACATGGACGCTGTGCATGAAGTCGCAAAAGCGTTGTGCGTATGCAATGTTTAGATAGGCAACCTCTAGCAGGGGTGGGGAGCTTTGTAGTGTTGATAGGCGGTTGCCGTAAACTGTTATTAATGGGATGCGGTCTAGGTCGGTCGTGCCGCTTTTGTGCAGGAACCAGGAGTTAGCTGGGTCGCGGCGCCATAACTCGTACTTACCGGCTTCTAATACTCGGATTTGCTCTACTTGCTCTTCGCCAAAACGGCCTCGGTCCTCTAACGCTAATTCGCGGATGCGGACTTGGATTAGGTCGCCTTGTGGGTTGTTGTCGCGGGTGCGCCAACCTCGGATTGATTGCGGGTGCGTGTGGATTAGGTAGGGGCGGGCTTTTGTGTTGCGCTGGTCCGCCAACGTGCGGGGGGCTGCAGCTGGGGGGTAGTCCACGATTGCGCTGCTGTGGCCGTAGAGAAGCGCGGTCTCAAGTTGCTGGCGGGCAAATGAGTTCAGGCTGGTGCCATCGCCGCATACGTTTTGAGCCCAGTCAGTCCAGTAGGGATCGCCCTGCAGCTGGATGCCCTTGCGCAGGATTAGACCAGCAGCTTGGCTTGCTAGTCGTTGCAGGAATGGGGGCAGTACGGCGTGGAATACTCGCCGCTCATACGCACTTGCGTCCTCACGCGGTTCTTGCGGGATTAGCCTGCGGGCATCGGCGCGTAACGCTGAAGTGCCGCCAAGACATATATTTATTGGGTCCCATTTGTTTAGCATTGATAGGACGGCAGAACTTAAAACGCTGGGGTTGTCTGCTGCACCGCTGGGGAGGGGGGCTGGGAGCGGTTCAAATGCACGGGGGAAGGTGAAATCACTGCCTGGGTATGTGCTATTAAGTGCGGCCACGTTTGCTTACCTTTGTGTTTACCTAGGTTTCCTTACTTAAACTCGAAGTTGCTGCCGCCGGTTTGGTAGCGGCGTAGACCTGCTAATGAGTGCAGTACATAGCCCGCAGCATCCACAGGGCCGGATTTATCCTCTAACCCCGTGCCGCTTTTGTCTGGAGTGCCTTTGTTGTTGTAGGTTTGGGTTTCTAAAGCGCGGATTAGATATTTGCAACGGGGGTGGATGCGCAGACGGTTGTTTAGCAGGAGTACTTGGACTGCGTTTACTCGATCCTCAACTAACGGGTTCTGGGATTGCACCTTTATGCGTAAACCTTGTCGCTTTAATATCGCTAGGTCGCTTTCGCTGGCGTTGGTGGTGGTTCGGTGCTTGCTCGCAGCATCAGGTACTACCGTTAGTAGATTGCGCTCGATGTGAGTTGCATATAGTTCGTGTAAGCGGGTAGCAATTGTTGGTGTGTCCTTTACGTGGTATTCGTCTACAAAGTGAAATACATCCCCGCGTCGAACGCATATTTCGATGAAGCAGGTGCCGACGTTGAAGTCGAGGCCGACGTACATGGCATCGTCTGGCTTGACTTCCTCGTCACTCCAATGAACGTCGCGGTCGAAATATGAATAGACGGTGGTTTTGTCTAGTGCTGTGAATTGACCCTGTAGGTACGCGGATAGGAGCTGGGGTGGGTAGTTGGCGTATAGGGAATCGACGAAGCCGTCCGGCAGGTAGGGATTGTCGATTGTTCGGGCGCGGATTAAATGGCGGTCTGGTGCTGCTTTTTGATCAAACGTGTTCCACATGAAACCGTAACCCTCGGGTGTGCTGGCAAGCGCAAACTGGGGGTTGGTGCCGCCGCGTAGTCGCGCCAAAATCATCTCGCTCGCTTTCTGCGCTAGCTCAAACTTTGAGGTGTCGATCTCGTCCGCTAACGCAAACGCTAGGTTTGTTCCTCGAATACGATTTACAGCCTCTAACGTTCGGCATAACAAGGTGCAGGGGCCGTGCGGTAAATGCAGGATGTACTCGGGCTGGGGGCTGGCGCGATAGTCATACTCAATCCCAAACTTATCCAGAAATTCATCGAAACTTCTTACCCATACGTCCAATACCATCTGATAGGTTGGCTCGAATATTGCTCCGACTTTGTTTGGATTGTCCATTGATAGGAATACTGCTTTCGCAGCTAATCCCACCGTCTTTCCAGCACCAAAACCTGCACATAAACCTAGTAATAAATGGTCAGTGTCGTTAACAAATTCTTGCTGGTGCGGTAGAAGACTGGCGTATATGCGGGTGCGGAGTTCGCTATAGGTGGTGGTGCATCTGGTGCTGACGGCTATTGGCGCGTCTAAACACTTACCGCCTGGAACAATTCCAAGAACACCCACAGCATCTTGTCCAGACATCTACATACATAGGGTAAGGACTTTTTTGTATAAATGCAGGCTGCTTGGGGCTGGGGCGGAAACAGGCACAAGCATGGGGGTGGGGGAGCCTACCTAGGTAAGGTTGTGGAAAAAGGCGCTGCAAACGGGAGGCAAGGGGTGCGCCTAGTACTGGTGTACTCGCTTGGGTGGGGGTGGGGGCTCCCATGATGGAAATTTGTAGCGCAGGCTGGCCAAACACTGCAAACCAGCTGGACGGGCTGAGAGCCGTTGCGCTGCAATGAGTTCTGTCCTGCGTATCTGCTTAGTAGACAGGTACGCAAGCATGGGACGGCCTTGCGGGGTGCCGTTGGCTGGGGCTGCCTAGTGTGCTTGCGGGTATGTTGACACTACTTAGCTAAGCGTCTAATATTTAGAAGTTAATCGGTTTCAATTTCAAATTTGGGCCGGTTAATTTTTTTGCCGTTGCTGCCATTGGCGCGGGCACTATCACCCCACCCCACTAGGAACCCAATCATGCGCACACTCGAAACCCTTGTTTGTTGGTCTATGGCTGCGGCCATAGGGTCTGCATTCATTGTCGGCAGCAGTTCTGCCATCCAAGCAGTCTCCAAACTCAATTCCACGTTATCCCATCGGGATTGCGTGATTAACAGCGCGCTCACCGAAACCGTCAACGCTTGCGATGCGTTGCAAGTAGCCGGGGGGTAGCGATGAACTGCCCTAAGCGCTTGATCTACGTCTGGCTGTTAATTGCTACCGCTGCGTTTAGTTATGACGCGGGGCAAGATGTAGCCACTCAAAAACTAACAACTAAACCAGCCCTTTATTCACAACTCCCCCAATGATCTACTATCTATGGTGCGAGAAATCAGGCGCACTGCCCGAAATCTTCCAGGGTTACGACTCATTGAGAACAGCGGAGCAGGTGTGCACCGACTTAAATTCTGCAAATTGCATTTTCGATTCTGCTGCTATTTGGTATGTAACCTCCGAAGCTGGTGAGGTGCTCGCGTGATAACCGCAACTAAACCCGCCGGGATCGCTACCGGCTGCCCCGATGTGGGCGCGTATATCGCCTGCTTAGCGAGTTACAACAACGGCACACTGCACGGCGCTTGGGTTGATCTTGAAATGGTTGAAGGTGTTGACGATATTCAGGAGTGCATCGCATGGGTGATGGCTACCAGTTTGGAGCCGGGGGCTGAAGAATACGCGGTGCACGATTACTCCGGCCTGCCTGGCTACTTAACAGACAGCGAGTGGCCAGATTTCGCCGCGCTGCTCGAATATATAGAGGTTCGCGCTGAGTTTACTGGCAGGGGCGCAGCGTCAAGTATTAAAGCTTTCGAGTTGATCTGTGAGGATCGCAGCGCAACTGTGAGCGCTGATGATTTTTGGGAGAATTATTGCGGCTTTTATAACAGCGGAGCGGAATACGCTCAGGACTTAGCTTGTGACACTGGGGCTATCAATGCCAATATGCAATGGCCTTTGGATTGCATAGATTGGGATGAGGCTTTCAGAGCTTTAGAGATGAATACTTTTAGAGCTAATGGGGGGCTGTATGTCTTCAATAACTTTTAGTGTGGAACTAACAGACTTATTTTGTGGCGAGGCTAACTATTCTTGGTGCCGTCGTTATGAAATAAGTCTTAAAGCTGGGGCATCAGAGCTTGCCATTGTTCGGGCTGCCAAGGCTGCCTTAGGTATTAGCGGCTGCAGATGCAAGCGAGAAGATTGGGGCGAAACTATCGCGCTCAAACCGTATGGATCGTTAACCATTGCTTTCATTACCCCTATTTATTAATCATGGAAACCCTAACTAAACCCAAAGGTTCGCCGGTTCTATTAGATCGGATCGACCGGCTAGCTGGTTGCGCCGGCCATTGGCTGCTTATTTGGGACGGAGAGCCGGAGCGCGACTGCGGCCACCAATGGCACCAATCACCAGATGAACATTTAGCAGTGTGTTTTGAGCATAGGTGGCGCGGGGTATCCCTTGGCTTTGTGCCTACGTATTGCGGCTATTCAGACTATGCCACTACGGGGTTGGTTGGTAAGGCTAATTTCAATTGCTTAATTGATCCTGGGTTCACCCCCGACCCTTTGGGAGGTGTCCAGAGTATCGGTTACGGGTGGAACGGCCAGGGCATCGTTTTAGATGTTTTGAGAGTGCCGCTAGACGTAATTGAAACTATTGAAGGGCTGGAAGCGTATCCGCTGATTAGTGAGGATGAGCATTCAAGACTTGAGAATGATGCAGTGGCTGAATTATGGGGAGAGAATATATCAGACAGGGTTAGGACGCTTCAGGATTTAGACCTTTGCATCTTCGCAGCCCGTAGGGATTCCGCACCGTATGAGATGCAATCCCTATGGGACTATTTAGTTGAGACGGCCAACGCTTACCCTTCGTAAGCTGATGGCCAATCGCGCAACCGATAGGGAGCATTCGGCAAGGGTTGCCGCAGCTCTGGCGTTGCTAAACGATGGCAGGGGTTCCGCTTATGCGGCGTCCCTGCTTTCTGCGCAGTATGGCGTAAGCCTTAGGCAGGCTAGGCGATACGTAAACTTGGCAGCGCTTGAACTATGTAACGACTTAAACCCTAACGAGTTGGACCAACTGGCAACCCTTAGCCTGCATAGACTCGAATTGATTGCCGGTCGGGCAATGGATACCGGAGATGATGCGCTGGCGGTTTCAGCTTCCAAGGCACACCTCTCTGCCGTGGCTCAGCTGCGCCGGGCCATAAGCGCACCCATGACTAAGTTTAGACTTAGTACCGCATACACCAAACCGCCACCAGATCCGCCGCTCTAGCCAATCAGCCCAAGGCCCCAGCAATGGGGCCTTTTTTATTAGCTGGGGTTTAGGCAAGTCCTTTTTTTATGTCCTAAATGTGACCGATTGGTTGCCGGGGCTCAGCGCCTAGGGGAGGTTAAGGATTGCTTAAGCGCCCGGGGCTTTGGGGCGTTCTGGCGCCCGGGGCTTTGGGGCGATCTGGCTGCTGGGGGAGGAAATCCGGGGGGTAGCGTTAAGGTTCACGCTGGTCCCCCCTTTGCCCACTAGAGCACACTCACTGTAGCGCTGGGGGTTAGGGCCTGTCAACCCCTAAATGAATGCGATTTTTGCGCCTAAATGAATGCGATTTTTGCGCTTAAATGAATGCGATTTTTAGGTCAGCTTATTCTTGTTCGTTAGTTGCAATAATTCCGCCTGGAGCCGCATCGCGCCAATCGCATTGCTGCCCATATTATTTGAAATCGCTTGCTGTATTACAGTCTCAAGCTTCTCCACTAACTCACTAACCTTCTCCGCTCGATCCATAACATTTATGTCGGCGATCATCATTCGCCGGGCAGCGCTGATCCGATGCTCAGCCGTCTTACTCGTTAAACCCCACTTCTCCGCACATTGCTGGCGGATCAAATTCGGTCGTACACCAACTGCTAGTAGATCCTGCACATAACACACCTGTTGGGCAATCTCAATGCTGTTGAAACTTAATCGACGCTTACGACCAACTTCACCCTCGCTTAAATCTTCACTAACTGGGGTGATGGAACCGTAATTCGCTAAAGCACACTCTTGGTTTTGAGCTGTCTGCTCCTCATCCATGAGTTGCACCGGTATCTATTGTTTCACTAGATTGCCCGCCCTCATATATCGCTGATAATACGGTTTTCAGTATCGTGTGCGATTTAAACATCGCGTCATGTTCCTCCACACTTAACTCAATAGTGCTAAATCGGTGGCCGCACAGCTTACACAGCTTTCGACGTCGTACTCCTCCCCCAACTCGGGCGCGGGTCTCAACGACCTGCGCCTTTCTCTCACCGCATTTCTCACAAATGCTTAGCTGGCGGTCGATAATCACTACGACACCTCCACCTTGCTGGGGCGTAAACTTGGGCGCCATCCGTAATTCCACGCCTCGGTGTAGATAAACCTGCGTGAATGCGACCTTAAACCTATACCCTTCATCCACAAATACTCAATCGCATCCTCCTCGTAATAATCGTCGCTGTCGCAACTCGCTAGTAAATCCTGTAGCGACTCTGCTACATGTAGCTGTTCAACTGAATGGCCGTGGATTGGATGGTGGCGATGCCAGCGCAACTCATATCCCTTAACCTCACGCTCTATTGCAATTTGCTGGTACGTGTACCATCGGTGTCCACATGTAATGCACTCGCGCCTGCGCACTACCGCTGGTTCGTTAATTACCTTGTAGGGGCGCAGCACTTTGAGTCGGTGACTGTCGCACTTAGGGCAGGTTGTGTTGCTCATGGCCGACAAGTTGTGATTTCTTGTTGCTTCAACACACCTTCTAAACTGTGATGCCACACCTCTAGCGTTGCATCCATGCTCGGAGAAATGTGCTCCGAAACTATAGTTTCGATCCAGGAAGCCATTGCCTTGCCACGCTTTTGACCGAGGACTGTAAACGTCTGGTCGAGCTGTAGAGGCCCCCCTGGACGCACATTGAAATGCAACACAAGTGTTGTTGTGTTAGCTGGTGGCATGTAATCTGTAATCACGGTTCAAAGCCGCATTGGGTTGTGTAGTAGTTATTGGCTCGATATATAAACTTAGTGCCGTATTCTTTTAGTTCGGAGCCTGTTAATTCCCATATATCGGGAAAGTTGCCGTGTGGACGGGCAATAATAAGTAAGGCGCGTTCTGCCTGTATGCCATACACATACGATATGGCTTCATAATATGCACCTAGTTGATGGAAATAGTCATCTACTAAATCTGCGGTGCGCAGGTTTTTTGAGGTCTTCCAGTCAACTAAGGTCAGCAGGTTGCTGGCATCTTCGCTGCTTAAATCGCTCTGCTGTGTGTATGAGCTGTAGCCCAAGGCATCAAATGATCCCGCAAACCTAGTCGGGTGGTAAACAGGACACTCCTGCGCCACTAACTGAACCCAGTGGTCCTCTAAAAATGGCTTGATGTTGCGCCAATATGCACCAAATGCAAAATGATTTGGTTCAGGAGCTGGGGTGCCAGCTTGGTGCGCAATCAACCAGTTTTCAATTTGTTCGTGGGTCCAGGTGCCTCGGGCCTTAGCTGCATCACTAATAGCAGCAGCATCCGGGCGCTTTTTCCAATTCTCTAACCTGTGTTTGCTCTCGCTGGTTTTACCCAGAATCGCAGTTACAGAGTCGAGTTTGCCTACTGGTGATAGGTAGCCGCTTTTGTCCTCCAGTCTGGTAACAACGCCCCGCGCATTTGGTAAGGAGCTGAGGCGTTGTTTGATCATTTGGATGACAAAATACCGTTGGTTATTAGATCTATGGAGGAGTCAAATAAATCCAATCCCTCCGCTAAACTCCGCACCTTCACTAGCGCTCGCAAAACAAGTGCATCATTAACCTGCTGCAGTTGTTCTGTGGTGGCAAGCAACGCCAAGCCCTGCTCCTCTGGAGTCGCAGTCTCCAGGTAATCCAGAAGTTGTGTCACTTAAACACCTACAGCTTTACCCGAGCTTGCCGCTGGTCGCATCGTGACCACTACGACTGCACTCTCACCTGTAGCAGCTGTATAGTTGCGACAAGCAAGATGGCATTCGTTGATATCCACCCATCCCTGGGCCTCAGATTGAATTGGAGTCCAAACTGATTCCAAACCACCTTGCTGGTAGTGAGTCGTCTTAAAATAACCTCGCGCTGTGCGAATTAAATAGCGCGTAGTTAATTGACTGCTGGGGTTGCTGGTCATTTGCTGCTAAATGGGTTGCCCCCATCAGTAAGCCGCATGATGTTTGCACCAGCTGCAAGCGCTTCATCCCAAGCACCTTTGATCGCTGCTGCAACCTCAGGATCTCGTTCCCTAATCGAAGGCTTCATATCTGCGCTATACGAAACCTGTGGGGTGGTGGCTTTGTTGATCTGCAGATCCCACTTTGTTAAATCCCTGTAATCGGGATCGCTAGTTTTACGCTCAATGTCCTTTAACAGCGATACCTGGGAGTACGAAAGTACCTTTACACGTTCTGCGTCGTAGTCATACACAAAGAACGCTACGCATTTTTTAATTGCGTTCTTATCTGTAGGTTGCTTGGTGTCAAAATCAATTTCCTTTGCAACCTTGCCACCAATTAGTTTCTCGTACTCGGCAAGTAGAGCTGGGGTGGGGGAATCTCCTGCTGCTATGCGTTTGGTTTTAGTGCCGTCGGCTTTTTCAAACCAGATTTCATAGCCCTCCAATGGCGCATCGGACAGAATTGCTAAACGAAGCGGGTTAGGTAGGGTTTTGCCAATGGATGACGGGTTGATGTAGCTGTCACGGTCATCTGGGGCCAGTGATTCAGCGAATGTTGGGGAGAAAAATGGCATCGCGTTACAGGTGTTTTTGGACCTTAGCTAGCTAAGGTGCCCGAATCATACTCGGTCTAGTTCAGCTTTGCAACCTAGGTCGGTTTAAATCGTCAACATCTCGCACGGCTTCCTGGCGCAGTACACGCTCGATTAACTCGCTTCGGTTGATTGAATGGCGATCAGCTAGGTCTGTGATGATCGCCCAGCAACTATCAGTTAAATTCAGTGAGCGACAGCGTTTTAGTTCGCCCCAATGCGTTGATCTGCTGGTGGCTGGGCGGGGTTGGATAACAAAATCAGGCACTTAGCGATTGTTGCTGTAATAAGTCTACCTATTTAGGGAAGGTTATGGTCCGCTTCCTCCGGTTTGGGTTTGATTGCGTCCTGGATCACTTCCCACAGGTTGTTGCTGTTGCTGTCGAGTATTGCTGCAATCTGATCTAGGGATTCGACTAGCTCCTCGCCGCTTATGGGTTGGTTGAGTAGCAGGGGTTGCATGGCTGAGCACCTGTCCGTTAGGGCGGGTAGCTCACTAAACCAGTCGATGCCGTGACGACCGAAATATGCACGGAGGTATGCGCCTAACGCCTCAGAGGCCGCTCTCTCGTCCTGTAAGCCTAGGTGGCGGTCTGTGGGGGTGTTTAGCTCCCTAAGGCCGCAGAACGCCTCAAAGAGCCCCGTAGGCCCCATTGCGATGCTTTCGCGGTCCAGCATCGGTAGCCGGTGTATCCAAACCTTCTGCATTTCATGCGGCAGGGTGCGGCTGAAAGGCAGATCGTGCTGCTCGATCAGATGCTCGGGATGACCGATGCTTCTTGCTAACGCAACGTTAACCAACCCCAGGGCTAAAAGAACCTTTGGTGCAGGTTCGGTCAATGTCCCTCGGGAAAATCCGCTGATCTGACTGCTGTGGAATGCCGCTGTACCGAGATAGCTTTTAAATAACGCAATTAATTTCGTCTGCGTGAACTGCCTCGAGAATGGACGGAAGGTGCTGTAAAACGCCTGCCCACCTCGCTCTAGGGATGAAAGCAGGGGGCTGACTGAACTGGTTTGGAGCATGAGAATTGACCTCATCTAGTGTGCCTCTCTATAAAAACACATATAAAGCCCTATAAATACGGTCACGAATTATCTGTCCGAACCCCACTAAACCCACTCTCTTGCAAGCGTTTAATTCGGACGGCACTCTTGGGCATCATTCGGACAACCTCCATTTCTGTCCGAACTACCTCTCTTTTTTGATCCTGGATTAGTTAGGACAAAAAAAGGGGTGTCCGAACTGTTGCCGGATCACCCCTGTAAAAAAAATGTAGTTATTGCAATGGGTTTTGAGTACCGGACAGCTACAGGGTCAGAGTATTAGGGGGGGTTTTATATGCGTTTTTGGCCTCGGACACACTAGATCAAACGATGTTTTCACCATTACCCCGGCTAGAAATCATTGCTACAGCTGCGTTTGCGACAACTGGTCGCAATTTGTAATGGGTCAGGATTCTGCCGCTGGGGTGCTTCCTGTTTTCGGACAGCAGCAGTGACCCCACTAAACGGTCTAGGTAGCGACGCAAACTGCGTTCGTGAAAATGCAGATCCAACAGCTTTTGCCACTCAGATGCAAGCCGCCACTCATCGTCTTGCACAGCACGGAACTTTTCGCACAACACCTCCAGCGGATTTCCACTCTCTGCACCGGGATTCATCCACTGCCAGGTGCCTTGGAAGCCATCTTTGGTTACATGTAGCTTGCGCCCAGCAAAACCACCCCTGCTCTTCTCAAACAGCAGGTGCCGGGTCGAACTGCCGCCAGGAGTGGCTTTACCCTTTTTGTTTATTAGCTCTGGGTCGTAGTAAACCCACAGCTCCTCACACGCGGCTTTCACCTGCTCAGTCCCTGCAAAACGCAACGGTTCATCCCTAGTTGTATGGTGCAGAATTAAAAACGCTGTTTTGGGCCAACTAACGCCGTTATGACGCACCAGCAATCGGATCGGATCTGCGTATGCAGGATCACCAATCTTTACACCATTAACTGCCATAGATGTTAAACAATCGCATATAACTAGATCTGGTTTAAACTCAGCCAACATTTTAACAATCGGGATCATATCGTCAAATGTAACACCACTGGAAATACGCAACTGATCGCCACAATTATCTTCATTAAGTCCTTCTATTGCTAAATCACGTACCATATCCTCATCCGAACAATCACTGGTGAGAATCAAAACTTTGCCGGGGCTTGTTACGCTATGGCGAGTTTTGCCTACATCTATTGGGCTTTGTGTGATTATGCGGTTGGCAAGGAAACAACCAAGTGTTGTTTTGCCGCTGTGTGAACCACCAGCTAGCACATGCACACGTCTACTAAGAAGGCCATCAATACAATCAGTAAACTTGTTGTCATCTCTAACTAGATTTTTAACTCCTTTTAGTGTGCTGGGGCCTTTGTTTGCAACCACACCCAAATATTGCTCTAAGCGCAGGCGGTATAGGGTTTCAGGTGTTACACCAAACTCTTTAACCGCTCGGCCCGTCCATGCCGCTAACGCCGCATTATCATCAGTTGACTCGTTCATCTTATTTAATATCTTCTTTAATCCATCAATGTGCAGCTGCGATTGCTCTAGCGGCGGTAGTGCCCAGTCGGGCCAGGTAAATCCACCAGCTCTAGCAAAGTGAAATAATGAACCAATCTTAGCTCTTTGATCTTCGGCAACTGTACTCTTACTTAGTGATACTAACGTGCTTTCAAGCGTATCTCGTAGCCCCCAGTTATTTCGTGATTCCCATTCGCTATTTTGAACAATAAGTAGCGTGAGGTCTAGGCCACATTCATTTAGTAAACCGCACAGTATTCGCCGCACTTTTTCATACGTTCCGCTGCCGTGACCGTCTCTATTAGGGCAGAAATTAAGTGCGGTTTGTGCTAATAATATCTTTTCGCGCATACACAATCGTTCCCATGGCGTTGGGTCATTTTCTCCCGCTCGTCGTCGATCCTCTGGGGTGTTGGGAATGGTTTCGGTAAATTTGGCAATGATCCCCAGTAGTAACCAGTCGGGTGCATCGGCCCAAACAACATCTGCCGGGCTGCACGATTTCATCCACCTGTAATACAGGGGTTTTTGGTGGGAGGTTTGTGGGTGATCGCCACATACAACTGCATGGCGACCGTTGCCCGTGCTGTTAAGCCAAATTGCTTCCAGCACAGTTTTGTTATTTAATTTCCAACTGGCACTGCGGTTTTCTAGCTGGGGCCACCAGTGGGGCGGCACTCGCAGGAACACCTTCCCCCGGCCTACCTTACCTGATTGGTTACATAATGTTGCGGGCAACTCGCTTGGGTTGCGGTGGAAGTGCTGGTTAAATGCTCGGACGGCTTGCGATCCGGTACCGTCAAAATCAATTACCAATAGCCCGCCGGATTCTGGGCCGGTGATGGCACCCAAACCAATTAATTTTTTCGATTTCCATTTGTCGAATGCTTGTGGGGCGTTGTTCAGTTGCAGTACATCTTCAAGTGATCGCCCAGCTCCAGGTCGATTCCAGCCATCCTCAAAACACACCTTGGAGTCGTCGTTTCCACCTGTAAGCGCGTATCTCCACACCTCTGGAGCACCTAAAAGTAGCGCCGTCTGGTCATCTCTCAGCATCACTGTGGCCTAAAGGACAGTCGCAGCATACCCATTGCTGACCGAACCCGGTAGACTTGCGCTACCTAACTAAGTGCGGTATGAAGTGGCTGAAGAATTTCTTTGCTCGCCCTGCCATGCCAGCAACCGCTACAAGCAGAACGGACGAACCACTAACCGATCAGGTTCGCATCGAGATGATTATGGAACTCCAGGAGCAGACCTTTAGGGAGTGCTCTCCCAAGGTTGTAGGTGAAATTACTGAGTGGGCTTTGATGCTGTCTGAGCTGGGCGATGACGCACTCGTTGCATTGTGGGAGATCGAGTGTGCTTAATCAAAAGCTGCTGGATGACCTACACGAGTTAGGTACTGATTTTTGTTTAGACATGGAGACTGCTTTGGTTCCGCTGTGTTGGCAGGGGCGGAGCCAGCAGCGACTTCTACAGTTCCACAGTGATAAATGTGAGAAGTGGTTTGATCTTCAAACGTGGGCTGATGCTGAGTGGGAAGCCTTGCGAGTGTTTCTGGCAAACAAGGAACTCAATGTTTATGGCCACAATTTGGCCTTTGACGTTAAGTGCTTGATTGCATCTGGAGTCCAGGTGCTAGGCACCCTGTATGACTCAATGATTGCATCGCGGCTGATACATCAAGGTAAAGGACAGGTTAAGCACGGTTTGGGGGAGTTGGCAAAGCGGGTGCTCGGAAGGGTTATTGATAAGTCGCTGCAAGCGCAGGATTGGATGACTGCCGATCTGACCCCAGCTGATATTGAATACGCAATGAATGATGTGCGCATTACTTGGGAATGTTCACACGCGCTCCACGAGCAAATATTTTCTAGTGGGTTGGTTGAGGTTTATCGCTTGGAGTGTGCGCTTATTCCAGTCGTGGCGCAGATGGAACTTAACGGTTTGTATGTCGATCAGCAGGTGCTTAACTCAGCAGCTGAGTTTTATACCTGTTCTAAGAATGAAGGAGTTAGTTTTTATATCCAGTTGTTGGATGATGAGCTGCAGGCTGCTGGGCATCCGGGACTACCTCGGCTAGAGTCGGGGGAGTTTAATTTAAACGTAAAGACCTCAGGAAGTGTGCGGCTGGGCACTAAGGTTTTGGCCGGTTTTAATTGCAGTTCGGTTACTCAAAACGCTAACTATTGGAAGTTGTTGGGTATTGAGCCTGTTAATGAGGCTGGGAAAGTGTCGCTTGATAAAAAGAACTTAGCTCTTTTTCGCACCTATCCGATTGTGCGGGCTTATGAGTTTTTTAAGAAAGCAGATAAAAGAGCTGCTATGGCTACTAATTTACAAGGACATGTTGGTGGTGATGGGCGCATTCACGCTCAGTTCATGCCCCTGCAGACAGCGACCGGCAGGTTTTCGTGCTCTAACCCGAATTTGCAGCAGATACCTAGAGATCCTGAATTTCGTACTGCGTTCTGCCCAGCGCCGGGTATGGCGATGGTGGTCGCTGACTATGCGGCGATGGAACTGCGTTATCTAGCTGCTGTGTCAAGGTGCGGACCCATGCTGGATGCCTTTAATTCTGGCGCTGATCTTCATACACGTACTGCTGGACTGATGTACCAAAAGCCTGATGCCGAAGTGACTAAGGAGGAGCGCACCGCTGCTAAAGCTTGTAATTTTGGTTTGGCTTACGCCGCAGCGCCGGGGGGTTTGCAACAGTATTTCGCCACCTTAGGGCTATACATTAAGAAAAGTGAAGCTGTGTCATTTCATAGAATGTGGCACTCTGCTTACCCCGAGGTGAGTAGTTGGCACCAATTTTGTCAGCGACAGGTTGAAAAGGGCTCTCCGGTACGTACTGCAATTGGACGTAGAAGAGAGCTGTTCGGCGACGAAAACAGGGTGCAGATATTCAGCAACAACACTATCCAAGGTGGGTGTGCAGATATAATGAAGGCTGCACTAATTTCAATCCATTATCAACTACCTAAAGGAGCAAGATTGGTTGCCACGGTGCATGACGAAGTGCTTGTTGAGTGTTTACCTGAGCAGGGGGATGAGGTGCTGGGCATTGTAATTGGTGAGATGGAGGATGCTGCAACACCTCTGCTACGAGGTGCTGTGACAATGAAGGCTGAGGGTGCAGTTGTTAGTAGTTGGGCTGGCAAATGAGTAACACCTCACTTAAAGAATTGTTGTTGAGGGCCGCAACTAGACACATTAAAGGCGAAGCACCACGTTCACCACTTCCCTGCGCTCAATCACAACGCGCTCAACTAAATGAAGATACAACTCTCTCAGTTCCTGTTGATCCAATTGTGTCCACACCAGAGGATCAGCAAACGCATTTAGTAGTTCAGGATCTGGTTCGCTGCCCTTCTGCAAAACAGCCTGCAGTCTCTGCTCTTTAGCCTCAATAGCCGGGATTAAATCTTCGTCATTCATCGCTTTCAGTTTTGCAATTTCGGCCCTAAGCACTTCAGCCTGGGGGTTTTCCTCTACTACATAATCGGCTAGCTGGGAGGCGCGGCTGCACAATGCTTCAGCAATGGCTGCTATAACAACTGTGTCATGCGTGGATTTGTACCTGCTGTTGCATAAGATCTGTTTGCATATAACGCGATCTTTACCAGCACCTTGCCGACCGACGATTGACATGTGCTTCCCGCACTCTGCGCATATACAAAGTCCGGTCAGTAGCCGGGGTGGGTGAGTGGCCGCACTGCCCCAGCAAAGCTTATTAATTTTGCGTTGATGTTCAAACAACAAGAAGTCGCTCGGACTTAACAAAGCTTCATGGGTATTCCAAACTATAGTCTTATAAGTGCGGTCTCGTTGGCGATGGTAGCCAATACCTCCTCGTAGTACAGGATTACTAAGCCAATCTCTTACTGCAGACATGCAACTGAGTGGCAATCGACCGTGATCCATTTTCTCCCATTCTCGAATTGCTTTTATAGTCCGCCAGTTACACTCTTTTAACAATTTAATAAACAATTGAGCTTTTTGAAATTCGACTGGGTGCGGAATGAGTGCTGATTTGTCTTCCTTTAACTTGTAACCCCAGGCTATTCGTCCACGTAAGGGTTTGTTTAATTTGCGCCCCTGCTCATAACCTGCTTTAATTCGCATCGAAAGCATTCGGCTCTCAACCTCTGCCATTGAGGTTGCAATTCGACTCATTAAAAAGCCTTGCGGCGTTTGCGAGTCAACCGTGCCCCCGTCCAGGCAGGTGATCACAACACCTCTCTTGGCCGCGACTGCTAAAAACGCATCAATCGCACTGGCATCCCGACCCAGCCTGTCAATCCGTGTGCAAACAACTTCAGAACATTTTTTAATGTCTATTAGGTGTAGAAGCTCGTTAAAACCAGAACGGCAGTTAGACAGGCCGCTTTCAACATCCTCGATAATCAGGTCTACAACGCCAGAAATACGAGCGCGTTGGTGCTGTAGCGCAGACAACTGTTCATCTGTATCGGTAGATACACGAATGTATCCAATGCGAATTGGTTTTGCCATTTTTAAACAATACCCCCTTGTCTTCTTCTAATGGGCTGATATTGTGACCTTGCACTCAGAGGAAAAAGCTTGAAATCAACTGTCCTGGAACGCCTTTCACTTGTCGCTGACAGCTGCGGGGAAGAATGTATGCAAATTCGGCATTTATGCGACCAATTATCCGATCTATCGTTTTGCGGCGATCCTGACGATGTTGCTGAAATCCAGACCGCCCTGCTAGCAGTCAGAAATGCCCTGCAGGGTATCCGCAGCGTTTGCAATCACGAAGTCAAGAGGCAAAACCATGAATCCTGAAGATATTGTTAATTCTCCCAGTCACTACACGTCTGGTCCGATCGAGTGCATCGACGCAATTAAATCAGCACTAACTCATGAGGAGTTTAGGGGCTATCTCAAAGGCAACATCCTCAAATACATCTGGAGAGAACGTTTAAAAAACGGTCCACAAGATGTTAAGAAAAGTATTTGGTATGCCAACGAATTAGTTAAAACCCTCAATCCCACGGTTGAAGAAGATGCTGTGCCCTAGTTGTGGCGGAAAGTATTCCAGAACTGCCAAGGCTCATCACGACACCTCAGACACACAACTTCATCATCGTGTTTGTAAACACTGCAATCACAAATGGTGGACGGTTGAAGTGTCGCTGCCGTTAAACGCTGTTCAATTACTTAATGGTAATCCAACTCGAACTTTGCTCTATGAAGACTTGCGATTTACTAGCAGGGGTTCTATGCCAACTGCTGCATCTAATCGTTGGAAACACATTAAAACAGGAAACCTCGGTTAACTACACACTCTTATGACTAGCAACTTAGATGCGTTCCTCAGGGAGTGCGTTCGCCACCCCCTGCTAACACCTGAAGAGGAGTTAATTTTGGGCCGACAGGTTCAAGCCTCCGTGCCGCTTATAGAAGAAGCCAAAACCCGTTCGCTCACACCAATTGAGAAGCGCACTGTGCGGGTTGGTAACAGGGCAAAAGAGCGCATGATTAATGCAAACTTGCGCCTGGTAATACGATTGGCGTTGAAATACGAACGTGTTGCTCGCAAATTATCAGCCCTGGATCTTATTCAGGAGGGGTGTTTAGGGCTGGTGCGGGCAGTTGAGAAATTTGATCCTACCCGTGGCTACAAATTCTCCACTTATTCATTCTGGTGGATACGGCAAGCGATCTCTCGCGCTCTTAATCAAATGGATCGGGACATTCGCATTCCATACGCAATTGCGGATCGGCTTCCCAGGCTAGAGGCGGCAACTCATCGCCTAGTCCATGAGCTGGGTAGATCACCAACACGCAAAGAACTGGCCGCTGATATTGAAATACCTGAGGCAGAACTAGCGCTATTAATTAATCGCAATCAGCGGGTAGCCAGCTTAGATAAAACATTTCAAGATGATGGAACTGCTTTAGTGGATCTATTACCAGACCCAAACACAACTAAAGATAACCCTATCTACTCCTACGAACTAGATCAGCTTAAACACGCACTTAAATTTTTAGATGACGAGGAGCGGTTGCTGATGTGCCATTACTATGAAATAGATGGAGCGGCCAAAATGACTCTTAAAGCCTGGGCTAAAAGCACTGGCTGTAGCCGCCAACATGCCACTGACGTTCAGCGCAGGGCAATCAACAAGCTGCGTCGAGCTGTTCGCAGCCTCGCATTTACACATTCTTTAGATCGGGATGAGAAAAACACCATAATTAATCCGCCTTTGGCCTACGCAACACGCTAAAAACAGCGCAACCTAGTAGGCACTAAAAACTTAGGGTCTAATGGAACCTACGATTAAGAAAACAGTGGACGACACTGGCAGGACGCTTTGGGTCGTTGAGGGTGGTGGTATGCGCTTTACTCATCATCAGGACTGGCAAGCAGCGGTATATCTGCATCAACTCCAAGTGGCGGCTGGTTTACCCACAGCAGCAGATCCGCTTCGCGTTTTGCAGTCCACTTTGGATGCGACCGAAACCACGAAAACACTTCCTGAGATGCCTTAGACCTGTTGCAACTGCTGCAAGCAGGTATTAGGTTTTGTGTGTTAGTTGTTCCACCTTTTGATCGCGGCTTTATGTGATCTAGCGTTGATGGATTCTCAACACCGCAATAGGCACAACGATTTTGCCACGCACAAAATATGTAATCCCTAAATAAACGTTTGGCTTCACGCTTGTTGAAAAGCTGCGTCCCCGCTATCGAGTGGTTCAATGTCATTTTCCGGTGGTAAACATTTGGGAAAAACTGATAATTGCAGTAAATGTTCGTCGCTATAAGCAAGCTCACATAATCGCGCATACAAGTTTTCCGCTACATCCTCCGCGTCGAGATTGCTGTCCACCAGCATCTGCATTTCAATATCTACTAAATATCTCATTGCGGTTCCGCCAAGATTGCCCAGCCGGTGCCAGACCCATCCGCCTCCCAGCGTGGTAGCCAATTAGCTCTGCTATAAGCTAAACCTGCACCCTTTGAATTAATATAAACACCATCCATAACTGACATCTCACCCCATGGATCGTTGACTATAAATGCAGTCTTTGTGTAACCAATTACTGTCAACCAATGGCCAAAACCTGTAGGAGCTTGGCTGGTGCCATGATGCAGAAAACCGCATGGTATCGGTACTCCTTTATTTATTTGGCGTTCTAGGTCAATTGCATTTGCATTCTGCGTGAATCTTGCTGTGATCCCGTAACTGCGTAAAGCTCTAAGTTGCGCAGTAGCATCAGTAGAATCGCCAAATGTTTGCACCCGCTTTAAGTATTGATCATCGGCATTCGGTCCCGTAATTACACCTGGCTTTAATGCCGCAACTAACATCGCACAACTGGAGCTAAAACACATTCGCATTGCTTGGCCGGGTTCATTACTATCGCGTTGGCTGTAGTAAGGCACTCGCAACGGATTACCCTTGGGTTGTGGACTTGGCAGTCTTGATGTTGGTGACTGCTCGTTCATTAATTCTATTAGCTTTTCGGCATAGCTCGGGTCTGTTGCATACCCCTGTTTTACTAGGGCATTTGCGGCTAAATCACGACTAAGTTGCTTATTAACACCTACGTATTGCTTGTAATCTTTATACCAGCGATCAACAAGATATTGTACGCATGTCGATATGTCGGGAAAGTTTAAGAAGTCGTCTTTTATTGTTATCCAGTCGCCATTAACAAATTCCTGCGTCTCCTTGCTGGAGCCACTGCCCTTAAGCCCAAAGTAGTTGTGAGTGCCGCTTAGTTTCTTGCCCCACGAACTTTCCAACGCCCATTGCGCCGCAACTAATTCTGGAAATGCCGCACCTGCTTTACTAGCTGCCGCCATGATCCCGTCCCAGGTGTTGGTAATGCCTACCCCGGCTTTTGGTAATGGTGCGGCACGAAATAAAAGTGCAAATTCAGTTCGCTGCTCGTCTGTCAGTGCATCTTCTAACCATTTCCACGCTGCTAGCTGGTGCGGTTCGTTCTTTGTGAACTTAACCGCATCAATTAGGCGGATTGGGCGTTGAACACTCATTTGGGTTGGGTGTGGGGTGAGTTTCTAACCAAGGTGCAGAAATTCTTAATTCGCCCATTAACTCATCGCTAAAGTTGACTACAGGTTGGGGGTCACTACTGGCCCACGCCTCTTGGATGTTGGCGACCTGTATATCTACATCTCTCAACGTGTTTTCGGTCTTCCACTCGATCCAGTCAGAGAATGTATGCGCCAGTAGCGCAGTTATTAAGTTGTTGTTGCGCAGGTCGGGGGCGTTTTTGCACAACAGGAGAACGATTTCATGCAAAATCGCCGCCCATTTGCGGTAAACCCCCGGCTTCACTTGAGGCTGGTGTAGGGGAACACCTCACGCAGCACTTTTAAAATCTGCTGCACGATTCCGTTCCCTTTTAACGGCGTGAACGGCAGGATTTCACTGATAACAAGCAGCACTAATGCGATGACGGCGGTGGTTTCCATGGAGAAGCTGCGGGTGCTCTAAGTTGCCGGTTAACGCAAGCGCTGTATTTCCAACGAGCGAACCCGCTGCTCGATGTTGTTTAGTCTCTCTTTAGAATCTGTTTTAAGCTCACGCACGTCTTCTAACACCTTGGCTAATCCAGTTTCGATTTTTGTTACTTGTAAAAATAGTCCGCACAAACCAAGTACAGCAGCAACTAACAGTGCTGGAATGCTTTGCACCATCCACACCTGTGAGCCGGGGGGTGCAGAAGGTGGGGTATCTTCAGGCACCGGTTTTGAGGGGTGGAGGCAGCTAGGCTAGATTGCCTCGACGGGTTCAGAATGCTGACGTAGTGCTCGAACCGCTAAAAGTAACTGCTTCATCAATGTTTTCACTAATAACAACTGGACTCCAATTGCTGTAATCATTGCTTGTAATATATGCCGCTAGTTCAGCGGTAGTAGTGGTGGCATTAATCGCTGCGATCTTAACACCTGCTGTATCGCGGATACGCTGGCGCTCGGTTTTAATGTCAGCACTCATAACCTTACCATTATCTGCCTCGCGGATTACCTGCCAGTCAGTTGGTGCCAGCAATGTGTTTGCGGTGGTACGTGTTTGAGCAATCCACTGCTCAACGAGTTGGCCATGATCTTTCGGTAATTCTGGCCCAAAGTAAAACCGCTGATCGTAAGGTGCTGGATCAAGTTCTTCAGTAATTCCAATTGCAGCACGATCTTCAGAGCTAGCTAAACGCAACCAGTTAGCCGGATACTGAGTACCTGTTTTTGGATCTGTAAATGCTGAGTCTGGGCTAAGCGGTTTGCCGTCAAGAAGCAACATGATTGACATAAAAGCTTATTTCCATTGTAGACTCCTTAAGCCCTAAACGCCTAAACGGTATGACTGACAACGAGATT
>Ga0214917_10001718_pt1 | contig 27903 bp, 25 predicted proteins | sample LL_1208_BB_MetaG_FD_177983 | JGI IMG/M metagenome (GOLD analysis project Ga0214917, IMG submission 177983) | Freshwater microbial communities from Lake Lanier, Atlanta, Georgia, United States - LL_1208_BB | ecosystem: Environmental > Aquatic > Freshwater > Lake | place: USA: Georgia | collected... | reverse complement strand
CGGGGGACTGTATGCGAGCGCCTCATTGCTGGGGGGCGCGGTGTTTTTTCTGGCGGATCGGTGGGGGGCCGGTCCCAAGGTTTGCGCCCTGATGGGGGCCGGCACGGTGGTCGGTCTGCGCCTGGCGGCTCTCCATTTGGGATGGCGGTTGCCGGTGCTTGAAATCAAGGACGCCAAGTAGCGCGTGGCCCATGCCTGGGCTGCTAACCGCACCCCGGAGAATCCCTCCCCATTCCACTTGCCGTTGAAATTCAAGAAAAGCCCCCCTGGTTTTTTGTCGCATAGAAAAATAGAAAAGGGCATACCTTGAGCATGAGGATCCGCCCCTTCCCGGTGTTTTTGGCGACTCTTGCCTTTTGTTTTTCCGTCCATGCGGACAGTCCGCTGGAGAAGCAGATGAACCAGATGCGGAGAAGCTTCAAGGAGCTGAAAAAGGCGATGGAGGCTCCGGTCGAGGCGGATAAACAAAAATACCTCGGCTGGGTGGCGGACCTAAAAAAAGCGTCCGAGGAGGCGAAGACGATGGAGCCGGAGAAAACGGAAAAGATACCGGCCGATCAACAAAAGGCCTTTTTGGGGGGGTACCGGAGCAAGATGGAGGAGTCGATCGAGCTGACGGACGAGCTGGGCAAGGCGATTGAGGCCGGAAAGTGGGCGGAGGCGAAGAGTTTGATCGGTCAGATCAACCAGGTGCAAAGAGAGGGTCATTCCAAGTACCGGGGGAAGGAGCATTAGCGTTTCCGAGAAAGACAACGGAGGGGGGGGTCGGGCGGGAATGCTTTCAAGATTAGGATCGAAAAGTCGATAAGTTGCACCCGTGAACGGTCATTGAAAGAGAAAGGCTGAAAAAAGGGGGAGTTTGCCGGGCAGGCAAAGAATCCCACGGGAGACAATCCGAGTCCGGAGCCTGGAGATTGATTGAAATCAAAGCGGTTCCGTTCGTTGAGCGATTCCCTGAGCAAAAAACTTCTTTTAATTGGTTATTTGTAGATTGTTAATAACGATAAAAAATTTTATTTTCTGGTAAATACTTACCACCACATTTTGTGGTCTATGAAATTCGCAGCACACTACCCGTTGGTATTTTCTTTGATTTTGGCAGGTTGTGCAACAACACCGCCCATGCATTTTGTGGATTCCGACACATCCAAGAATGACGGATTAGCCACCGGCGTAAATTCCTCGCAATTCAGCCTGACCACCGGCCCAAGGGAATTTCGGGCATCTGCTGCCGCCAAGGATGGTGACATCGGCGAGACAAGCGGTGAAGCCACCCGCCGGTCCATTCTTTTTGGTTTGGTCGAATGGGGAGATAACGGGGTGGGTACCGCAGCCCAAAAGGCGGGAATCAAAAAAATCAAGACCGTCCAAAACGGCGGCACCGACATCTTGTGGGGAATCGCCTATTCGGAGCAACAGACAATCGTTACAGGCACCACCAATGAGGTGGTGGCTGTCAAAGCTGTCGCTGGGACGGAAAAGTCTGTGCCCGAAGAAAAAGCAAAGGCCTCCGGTTATGACGGCAAGCAACCTGGTCGGCTGATATTGGTCAATCCTGCAGAGCCCGAAGAGATTTTGGTTTCGACCAAGCCCGTCCAAGGAGTGCAGCCATGACCCCGTTATCCCATTCCCGATTCTATTGGTTAGCTGGGTGCTTTTGCTTGGTTTTTGGGGGCCTGATTCAGGCGCAAACGGCTTCCAGTCTCTCTCCCGTGTCTCAACACCCCAATCTTGTCGCCAAGCAGTATCCGGATGGCACCCGCGTGGTCATGCGCTGGTCGGATCTTGGGGCGGATGGTATTGATGATGGGAAAAGCCACGGGGGCCCACCCAAAATTGTGGCTTTTGATCCCCTCAAAGATGGTCTTGTGCCCATCGGGGAGGCAGGGCCCGTGACCCCGTCTGTGCAACCTATGGCGAACCGAAAGCCCCCAGAGACTTACCAACCGGATAAGCTCTATGCGCGTTTTCAGGTGGGCCTAGCCATTCCTAACGACCAAAGCATCATCGGTGTTTACGGGAATTCTACCTCGACTGACCTCACCTTTGATCCGGGAGTCCGCGGCATGATCGAGATCGGCGGAGATTTGATGGAATACTTGGCCTTGGAGGGAAACTTCGGAGTGGCATGGAATCCCTGCAATCAAGGGGACACCGCCGCCCTTTACCAAATCCCCGCCATGATCGGTTTATTGGGGAAGTATCCCATTCAAACGGAGGGGGGGCCCTTGCTGACGCCTTATTTCGGGATCGACGGGGGAATCAACGCGTTGCTCTACGACAGTTTGAATTTTATCCCCCAAGGCCAGACCGATTTCTACACGGGGTCTCCGACATACATCACTGCCGCCTGGCAGATCCGCGTGGGGGTGATGGTGGAGTTGCAGGAAAAGTGGTCTTTGATCGCAGGATATTCCTATCTGGGTTCCTGGGGAAATTTGGGCACCAGCAATAATATCAATTTGGGTTTTCTCGGCACCTCGACCCTCGAGATCGGTTTTCAGGCAAAGTTTTAAAGACCCTGGTCCTTGCACGGGCAGGAATGTCGGAATTCCAGCCCGGACTTTCGGGGGCAGGAGCTAAAAACTGGCCTTGGGCTCCGAAGGAGATGATTCAGCGCTTTTCGAGTCGGAGGAAGAGCTTGGCGGCGGCGAGGCCGGCCACGGAGCAGACGATCAGGTAAAGGGCCACGGTCTGCAAGGGGAGAAGATTAAGGATGCCACCAGCGATGGCCACGGCCGGGTTGAACACGGCGCCCGAGATGCCCCCAAAAAGAAGAGCCCCCGTGCCGACGGTCATGCCGATGGCGGCCCCGTAGAAGCTGTTGCCGGCGGTGCCCTTGGCGGTGGCGACATTCAGGACCACCCACGCGAGGGCGAAGGTGCCCAGAAACTCGGCACCGGCCACGCGGAGGGGATGGGTGAGGAGGGCCTCGCTGCCCTGACCGCGAAACTTGGTGACGATGAGGGCGGAAACCACGGCGCCGGCCACCTGGGAGGCGATATAAGGAAGAACCTCGGCCTTGGGGAGCTTGCCCCGAAGCCAGACAGCCAAGGTAACGGCGGGATTGTAGTGGGCGCCGGATATGTGGCCGCCGGCGTAGACCATGACCATGAGCATCAGGCCGACTGCCAAGGCGCCGAGGGGGCCCTTGGAAAGAGCGGCGTAGCCCACGGCCTGGACGAGGAAGAAAGTTCCGATGAATTCGACGATGAGTTTGTTCATGGGTCCATCTCAACGTCAAACGAAGGCCAAGCCAATGAGCATCCATCCTTAGGGTGAGCAATAGGAGAATAAGATGGAAAGGTCTTCGTGAACGTGAAGGTGAGCGCGGACCCAAAACAGAGATTTATGAAAAAACTTTAGCCTAGGACGGGAAATGTCCTAGGTAGGTACTTAGAGTGGGCGGATGGAAGGAAGTCAAAAGCAGGGTTGTGAGTTTAGGTGGGGCGGCCTCGATGAGGCCGCCTGGCCCGGTACTCCTAGGTTTCAGCTTGGAACGAGGCGCGGTTGGCCCCCTGAGACCTGCCTCCGCCCATCCATAGATCCGTCTCCCGCGGGGGTGGGAGACCGCCTACGCGGTGGGATTCATCGAGCGCGCCCCACCTTGATCAGCAACTCAAGCTTGGAACGGGAGAATCCCCGCTATGATGGCGCAATGCGGATTGAGCTGATCACGACGGGGTCGGAACTTCTTCTGGGGCAGGTGATGAACTCGCATCCGGGGTATCTTTCCGGCCGGTTGGCGATGTTGGGGCTGGAGCTGGCGAGGCAGACGGCGGTGCCAGATGGGCGGGAGGCGATTGCGGAGGTGCTGGGGGAGGCGTGGAAGCGGGCGGATCTGGTGATCGTGACGGGTGGGTTGGGGCCGACCTCGGACGACCTCACGCGTGAGGTGGTGGCGGAGTTTTTCCAACTGCCGCTGGAGTACAAAGCGGAGATTCACGAGAAGATTCTGGGTTATTTCCGTCAGCGGAACCTGACGCCGCCGGAGCTGGTGAAGGTGCAGGCGATGGTGCCGAAGGGGATGGAGGTGCTGGCGAACGACGTGGGGACGGCGCCGGGGTTCTGGTGGGAGGAGAAGGGGAAGATGTTGGCGGTGTTGCCGGGGCCGCCGCGGGAGTTGGCGCCGATGTTTGAGAAGGGAGTGGAGCCGAAGTTGCGGGGAAAGGCGAAGGTAGCGGAGGGGACGAGGATTTTGCGGGTGTACGGGATCGGGGAGTCGTTTGTGCAGGAGAAGTGTGAGGCAGAGCTGAGGAGGATGGGTTTTGCGGGGGTGGGGTACTGTGCGCGGCCGGGGGAGGTGGACGTGAGGCTGAGGTCGAGCGATCCGGCCCGGCTGGAGCGGGGGGCGGCGTTTGTCAAAAAAACGCTGGGCGAGGCCGTGTACGCGGAGGGGGCAGAGACGATGGAGGAGGTGGTGGTGAGGCTGGCGCGGGCGGCGGGGGTGAAGCTGGCGACGGCGGAGTCGTGCACGGGCGGGCTGGTGGCGAGCCGGATCACGGATGTGCCGGGGGCGTCGGAGGTGTTTCTGGGTGGATGGGTGACGTATGCGAATGAGGCGAAGGTGCGGGAGCTGGGGGTGAGGGAGGAGAGTTTGGCGAAGTACGGGGCGGTGAGTGCGGCGGTGGCGGGGGAGATGGCGGAGGGGGCCCGCAAGCGGTCGGGGGCGGAATGGGCGGTTTCGGTGACGGGGATCGCGGGGCCGGGTGGGGGCAGTCCGGGCAAGCCGGTGGGGCTGGTGTACCTGGGGATCGCGGGGGCGGGAGGTGTGGAAACTGTTGAAAAGAAGTTGGTACCGGAGCGGAAAACCTTCAAGGGGATGGCTTCCCAGGCCGCTTTGGACCTGCTACGAAAAAAAATTCAAAAAGGAGCGCATCCTTTTTCCAAAACGGAGGTTTAATCCTTTATGGCACCCAAAACGGCAGAAAAGAACGAGAAGGCGGAGGGATCGAAATCCGCGGAACGACGCAACCTGGACTTGGCCCTGCAATCGATCGTCAAGGCCTACGGCGACAACGCAATCATGCGGTTGGGGGACGCCAGCGCGAAGCTGAAGATCGACGTCATCCCGACGGGTTGTTTCGCGATTGATACGGCCTTGGGAACGGGGGGATTCCCGCGGGGACGCATCGTGGAGATTTTTGGTCCGGAATCTTCCGGGAAGACGACGCTGACGCTGACGGCGATTGCCAACGCCCAGAAACGGGGCGGGACGGCGGCGTTTATCGACGTGGAGCACGCCCTGGACCCGGTCTACGCCAAGAAGCTGGGCGTGAACATGGATGAGCTGCTGGTTTCTCAGCCGGATTCGGGCGAGGAGGCTTTGAATATCGCCGAGACACTGATCCGTTCGAACGCATTGGACGTGGTGGTGGTGGACAGCGTGGCGGCCCTGGTGACGAAACATGAGCTGGAGGGGCAGATCGGGGATGCGACGGTCGGGGCGCAGGCGCGGCTGATGAGCAGCGCCATGCGGAAGCTGACGGCGTTGATTAGCCGGGCCCGGACGGTCTGCATTTTCACCAACCAGATCCGGGAGAAAATCGGGGTGATGTTCGGGAATCCGGAGACGACGCCGGGAGGTCGGGCGCTGAAGTTCTTTGCGAGCGTGCGGGTGGACATCCGCCGGATCAATGCGATCAAGATTCCGGACGGCACGGTGATCGGCAACCGGACGCGGGTGAAGATCGTGAAAAACAAGGTGGCACCGCCCTTCACGGAAGCGGAATTCGACATCCTCTACAACGAGGGGATCTCACGGGAGGGATCGCTCATCGACGCCGCCATTGAGCACAACGTGGTGGAAAAGAAAGGTGCATGGATCGCCTACGAGGGCAAGCAACTGGCGCAGGGTCGGGACGCGGCCAAAGAGGAGCTCAAGAAGGATCCGGCGCTTTATGCGCGGATCGAGAAGGGGCTTCAGGCGAAGCTCGCCGGCAAGCCGGTGGAGAACTCGGAAACGGTCGTGGTGGGGGGCAAAAAGTAAAAACCGCAAACAGGCAGTGATCCGCCTTTCCTTGACGTGAACGTGCCCCGTGGACGGAATGCTTTGGGAGTCAGGCGGCAGTGCCACCCGCCATCTGGGGAAAGCACGCTTGGGGGAGGCACGTTTTCCCAGGTGGCCAAAAGCTCACATTAACCTTCATGTGGAGCCTCTACGAAAATGGGGGCTTACGCCGCTTCGATCAGGATGTTGAACTGGATGGAGCTGTCGTCGCCGCCGAGAATGAGTTTGTTGGTCCCGGGCATGAGGGGAAGAACCATGTGCTCGGCTTCCGTGCCAATGACTTGGCCGTTCAGGATAGTGCCCAGGGTGCTGCCGCGGTCGCGGACGACCAGTTCCGAGCCGATTCTTTCAATGGCGCAGTGGTTGCGGGAGATCTGGTAGGGATACTGGTCGCGGAGGGCGAGGTCGTTGGCGGAAAGAATGTCGGCCCCTTCGCCGGCTTGGCGGCGGCCGATGCGGAAGGGCAGGCGGTCGAGGATGATAACCTCCGGAGCACCGGCCTTGCGGGTTTCCTTGGAGGCCGGGGAGAGGGTGATCTTGGGAAGGGGGTGGATGGCCTCATGGGATCCGGTTGCCGAGCCTTGCTCGAGAAGCTGGTGAACTTCCTTCGAGGTGACTTTGCGGCTTTCCAGTTCGCGGCGAAGGAGGTCGTTGGTGTTGCGGAGACGCTCAAAAAAGGAGGAAAGAAAGGGAGCGAGGGCGCTGGGATCCGACAGAAAGAGGTCGTTGAACTCCTCCACGTTCATGACATGGAGCCGGGTGGGTTCGAGGGTACGGGCGGTGGCGGAACGGGGTTTGTCATCCAGCAAAGCCATTTCGCCGAAGATGTCGCCGGGAACCAAATGGCCAAGGGGAATGTCTCCCTGCCCGTCGACGTGGATGGAAATTTCAATGCGTCCTTCCAAGATCCGAAAAGCCTCATTTCCCTCTTCCCCTTCGCGAAAAATGACCTCTCCTTGGCCGAAGGACTTCTCGCGCATACCCCCAAAGGGTGAACCTACCCCAAACACGGGTCAAGGGGTTGCTGAAGGCAGAGAGGCAAGGGCTGTCGGTATTTGACTGTTTTTCGTCGGGAAGGAGGGCACGAGGCGTGGAATCCTCCTCCCTGAGGGAGTGTCCCACTGCCGGAAGCTCCGTCTTCCTTGCGCCCATAGCCGGAGGCCTGAGGTGGCCCAGGAATTTGTCTTAATCTTTTTCGGCAAATCGGCCAGACTCAGGGCATGGGCGAAGGTGGTGATCGCGGTTTTCTCTTCCGGTCCTTGGGTCTGGCCCTACTGGCCATGGTGCTATGGCGTTTGGTTGGAGCCGGGGGAATTTTGGCGGGTGGGGAACAGATTCTCGCCAATCGCGAAGCCATGGCCGGGCTGGCGCCGTGGGTTCTTCTGGGGCTTTTCTTTTTACGCGGTCCTTTGCCGGCCCGCAAAAGCGCGGTCCGGGTGGTGGGTTTTCAATTTCTGAATCTCGGCTTTTTGGCCGGGGCGGTGGTGTACGGCTTGGCGGCCGTTCCGTTGGAGCTGCCTGTCCCTCCGGAGGTCAAGGAGCATGCGCCCACCGAGTCCGATTGGCTGGTGCGGGACCGTCTCCGAGAGATCAATCTGCAAATGGAAGAGCTGGAGAGGGTTTCCGGGGAGGCCGTGGCTTCATCGGAAAACCCCTCGGAAGCCCGCCGACAGGAGGCCCGGAGGCAGCAGCAGATCGAGCAGATGGAAAAATTAAGGAACGAGCGGGGCCGCTTGGCAGAGGAGCTGAACAGGCGGGGGAAGGTGTTTGAGGAAAAACAGGAGCGGGAACGGGAGGATCGGAAAAAGAGACTGGCCCGGGCCCAGGCCGGAGCCGGCGGAACGGCCTTGATCCTGATTCTGATGGGAATGCACGGTCTGGTCGCGGGTTTTCTGTTCAGGACAGGGGGGCCGACTCCGGGTGGTTTCCCGGTGGTTCCCAGCAGCACGGGGAAGGTGGAGACATCCGTTCCCGGCGCCTTGCGGCCCAAACGCAGCCTGAACTAGCGGCTTAGTTTTTTTTCCCGGAGAGGAAGCTGCGCATGCCCGCGAGGGTAAGGGAGGTGTCGTGCGCGGGTTGGCCGGGGGCGGCGGGTTCGTCCAGGTGGACGTAAAGCAGGCGGGAACCCAAAGCTGGCAGGGAAAGTCGGGAGGCGGTCGCCAGCGGACCGGAGGCTTGGATGGCCAACCGCATATGAGGGAGGGTGAGCAGGGGCTCGGCCAAGGTGCGGAGATCGCGGGACCGGCGGGCCAACCCGACGATTTTATAGACGGCGGCACGGGTTTTGCGGAACTCTGCCAGCAGACGCTTGAGCCGCAGCGGAGTGAGTTTTCTTTTGAGTGAATGGGAGGAAAGAACCAGGTCTCGCTTGGACCGGCGGACCGCCCGGAGAACGCGGCTCAGCCGCGGGAGGTTGGTCAGTTCGAGATCCACAGCATCGGCGAAGGGCAGGAAGGCGAGGAAAAAGAGAACGCGCTGCCGGGAACGCCAATTAAAAGCGCCTCCCTCCTCCCGGGTGCGGAGGGTGAGGAGAATGGGAAGCTCTTTCTTGGCCATTGCTTCAAGGATTTTTTCCGGTTCCACTCCCTTGGAGAGGAGGAGATCGAGACGAATTTCAGCAAGATCGATGCCTGCCGGTGGATTGGCAAGGCGATGCAGGCCCGGTTCCGTGGAAATCGTTCCCACGGTTAATGGCGTGTTTTTCCAAGGGACCCACCGGCGATTCGGAGGGGTGATCTTGGTTTTGATATCTCCTATGGTCGGATTCTTTTTCAAGACCTCATCCTATGGTAAGGACATAAAGCTTCAATAAAATATCCCAAAAAAGATATGCCTACAGGTCGGACGCCCTTTTTATGCATATATGTGCGTATGGGAAATAAAGTTACCAATCGTACCGAATAGATTACTTAATTTCAGATATCTTTCGACAGAGAATCCGCAGCCGGTCGGTCAAGGACTCGGTTTCCAGGATTTTTTGCTGGCTTGCCGGATCCCGCAGAAAACAGCCGGCGATCAGATCCACCAGGGCATGATGATCTTCGAGGTGGCGAAGAAATTTCTTCATCTCCTCCAGACCTGCCTCCTTTGGGATCTCGACTTTTTCCAGATATTCGAGAATTTTTGCCACGAGCGCCTCACGCACAACGGTTTCCGAGGGAGGGGGAGAGGTTGTTTCCTCGACGGGTTTCGGTGAAGCGATCAAATAGGGATGGACCTGAACGAGTTGATCTAGCCGGATCCGTGCCAATCCCTGGAGAATGAGAGTGGACGTGCCATCGGACTGCTGGACACAGGAACGGATAAGTCCCAGCCCTCCGACCCGGGCAGACGGCCGTGGGGGATCTTCCATGGCAACCGCAAACATCCGTGATCCCTCCAGTGCCCGCCGTAGCATCTCGCGGTATCGGGGCTCGAAGATGCGAAGAGGAAGAAGATGATGGGGGAAAAAGACCGTTTGCGGCAGAACCATTACCCCGACCTCTTGGGGAATTGTCATTCTTTCCTCCTTACTCCTTTACGGGGAACCCGGATAGGGGGAAATGAGCCTTTTGGGGATTGACGGAAGCCTTTTTATAGAAGAAGATTACTTTTTACACATTTATGTTGGATAAGCTTTTTCCCTTTCTAGAGAACGACATGGGTGTCGATTTAGGCACGGCCAACACGCTGGTTTTTGTCCGCGGCAAAGGAGTGGTGCTTCGGGAACCTTCCGTGGTAGCCATGGATCAAGCGACGCGCCGGGTCTTGGCTGTTGGCGATGAGGCCAAGCGGATGTTGGGCCGGACGCCGGGCTCCATTGTGGCAGTCAGGCCCCTGAAAGATGGGGTCATCAGCGATTTTGAAGTTACCGAGGCGATGCTCAAGTGCTTCATTGAAAAAGCGACCAAACGCCAAAACCGCTGGCGCCCCCGGCCCAGACTGGTGATTGCGGTTCCTTCCGGGATCACCGAGGTGGAGCGCCGGGCTGTCTGCGAATCGGCGGCACATGCGGGAGCCCGCAGTGTCCGTCTGATTGAGGAGCCGTTGGCTGCCGCGATCGGAGTGGGAATGCCCGTGCAGGATGCTTCCGGCAACATGATCATCGACATCGGAGGCGGCACCACGGAGATGGCGATCATCTCGCTGGGGGGGATCGTTTTCAGCCGCAGTGTGCGGGTGGCTGGCGACGAACTGGATGAGGCGATCATGAACTATCTCAAACGGGCTTATAACCTGATGATCGGCGAGCGCACCGCCGAGGACATCAAGGTGAAGATCGGCTCGGTGTACCCCATGGACAAGGAGACCTCCATGGAGGTGCGGGGGCGGGATTTGGTCGCCGGCCTTCCCAAAACCCTGACGATCACCTCGCAGGAGGTTCGGGAGGCCCTGCTGGAGCCCACCCAGATCATCCTGGAAAGCGTCCGTCTGACTTTGGAGCGGTGTCCGCCCGAGCTTTCAAGCGATTTGGTGGAACGTGGAGTGGTGTTGGCGGGGGGCGGCGCCCTGCTGCGCGGCTTGGACCGGCTTTTGAGCGAGGAAACAGGCCTGCCGATTCACGTGGCGGAAGATCCGCTGAGCGCGGTAGTGGAGGGGACCGGCAAGGTTCTCGACGAACTGGAGTTTTTGACGAAGTTGACCATGGCGGACGGACGGGGCTAACCCGTCTTTCCCGGCAACCAAAGTCCTTACCACCCTTTTCCCTCGATGTCCCGGACGTGGATGTATCTTGGTTCCGCCGCGGTGCTGGCGATCGGCGTTGTGGCCATTTTCTTTGCCCCGGTGACGAACCGCTGGACGGAGCGGATCACCATCGAAACCATTTCCCCGGTGGCGCGTGCCTGGGCTGGCCTGCGGGATCGTTGGTCCGATTTCCGGCAAAGCCTTCGCCAGTACGACGCCTTGGAGGAGGAAAACCGCAACCTTCGGGCTGAAAATGTCCGACTGCAGACGGAAATCCGCCAGATGGATTATCTCCGCACGGAGAACGACCGTTTCCGGGAAATGTTGGGGTTCCGGGACCAGCAGTCGTTCCGTCTCCTTGCCTGCCGGGTTGTGGAGCGGGATCCTTCGAACTGGTGGAACTCCGTCCTGGTGGACCGGGGGTGGAAGGATGATCCGAACCTCTCCCCTGACCAACCGGTCGTGACGCCACGCGGGGTGGTGGGCAAGACGGGCACGGTGGGACGCTCCACCACCCGGGTGATGCTGATTTCCGACGAAAATTGCAAAGTGAGCGTGCTCACGGAAGGAACCGGCGCCCGGGGCATTCTTCTGGGGGACACGCCCCTCAACGGGGGACAGCCGGTTTGCCGGATGACCTTCGTGACGCGGGAGGCGAAGTTTGAAGTGGGAGAACGGGTTCTCACCACCGGGCTGGGCGGGACATTTCCCCCCAATCTGCTGGTGGGCACGGTTCACGAGGCTCCTCCGCTGACCTCGGAAAAAAATTCCGGACTTTATCGGGAGGGCACGGTGACGCCGGCCGCCGATTTGAACGACCTCCGGGATCTGTTCATCCTTACGGGGATCGCCCCCGCCAAAAAATGAGAACTCCGGTCGTCCGCTTGGTGGTTTTGGCGGCCGGGGCGTGGCTCCTCCGTGCGATCGGTCCGGAATGGCACGGATCCTGGGCCTTGGGCACGAATCTCCTGGCGGCGGTGGGGATTCAAGCCGGCCTGTGGCTTGGCCCGGCGGGTTTGTTGATCTGGGCCCTGTTGGCTGGATCCTTCTGGGACTTCACGACCTTCTCCCCGCTCGGCCACCACGTGTTGGTTCTGGGCGGTATCGGCTTTTTGGTGCGGAGTCAGCGTGGCTGGTGGAAGGGGGCGTCGGCCGGGGAGCAGGCCGCCGGCTCTGTTTTGGCCGCCGTTGCTTTCTTCGCCTTGGATCGTCTGCTTCACCTGCTGGAAACCCGTGCCTGGGAATGGCCTTTTGTTCTTAACATTTCCATCGTTTTGGGCGGGGTGGTCAACGGGGTTTGCTCGGTGGTGATGGGCTGGTGGTTGGAGCAGGAGAACCGGTTTCCGGCAATGTCCCGCGCCCGTCGGAGGATTCGGTGATGTTGATGGTTCGTCCCGCCGCCAATGTGCCCCGGCGCATGCAAGCCGCGATGATGGTGGTGGCCGTCGCCGCCGGCATCCTGCTCCAGCGCCTGTTTGTCGTGCAGATCGTGGAGGGGGAAAAACATGCGCAGAGCCTGGTCAACCAGACCACCATCCCGATTTTACTGCCCCCGCCCCGTGGGTTGATCCTGGATCGCAACGGCATGCCGCTGGCGGAAAACCGGGCGCGGTATGATGTGGATCTCTATGTCCGGGAACTTTCCGGGAACTATGCGCGGGCCCATCGCGGGCGGTTGCCCATGACCCTTGTCGAGGTGGGGGTGGGGGAGAAACGGCGAAAACAGCGGCAGGTGGACATCGACCGTATCGTTCAGGAGACGGCCGCCGAGCCATTGCGGAACCTTGGCATCCAGATGAATTACGAAGTGGAGGACCTGCGCCGGCATGCCAACCAGCGTCCGAACACCCCTTTTCAGTTGGCCACGCAGATCGATTTCGCAACGCTGTCGCGGATGGCCGAGAGGGACCCCCGGATTCCCGGGGTGGATGCCGCCGCCCGACCCGTCCGCTGGTATCCCTACGGCGCGATGGCTTCCCACGTGCTCGGATATGTGGGGGCTCCGGAGGATCAGACGCTTGAGACATTCCAACCGGAAGTGATCGGAAAGGAAGGGATTGAAAAAGGGTTTAATGCCGATCTGGAAGGTGTGCCCGGGGGGAAAATCCTGAAAAAAAACAATTTGGGCTTCATCATGGAGGAGCAGGGTTTTCAGGCGCCCGAGGCGGGAAAGAACGTCTACCTCACCCTGGATGCCCGTATCCAAACCATCGCGGAAGGGGTGATGCGAAGGGTGGGGCGGGGTGCCTGTGTGGTCATGGATCCAAACAACGGGGACATCCTGGCTTTGGTTTCTGTGCCCAACTTCGACCCGAACAGTTTTGTTCCCGGCGGGGCCGGGGAACGGGCGGACTGGAAGCGCCTGCTGGGGGATGAAACCAAGCCGATGTTGAACCGGTCAATCGGAGCCTACGCTCCCGGGTCCACCTTCAAGACCCTGACCGCACTCTCGGCTTTGGAAAATCCGTCGGCAAAATTCACCCCGCAAACGGTGATTCACAGTCCGGGCTCGGTTTACATCGCGGATCGCTGGTGGAAGGACTGGAATCCGGACGGGCAGGGTGACATCACGCTGAAGCGGGGGTTGGCGATGTCCTGCAACACCTTCTTCTATCAGCTGGGGGTCCGGACGGGGATTGATTCCATGACCGAGATGGCCAAGCGGATCGGGTTCGGGGAACGGATGCTCACCGGTCCCGAGGGGGAGCCGATGCTGGCCGGGGAGGATCCGGGAACGATGCCCGGCAAGAAGTGGATGGAAGAACGCATGGCGGAACGGAAAAAAAGGTACAAGGAGCAGATCGAAAAATGGGTGGCGGATGGACGCCCCGGCCCGCGTCCCACGCCGCCCCCCGTCGAGCGCTGGAGTGACGGCCACACCGCCAACACCTCGATTGGGCAAGGCTATGTCCGGGTCACGCCTCTGCAGATGTCCGTGATGGTGGCCGCGGTGGCCAACGGCGGTTCGGTCTACCGGCCGCGCCTGGTGCAGGGGGTGGCCGTTTCGACGGAGGCGGGCGTGAAGCCGGTCCGGGAATTTCCCGCAGCGGTCAAGCGCGGGGATCTCGGGGTAAAGCCGGAAAATCTCGCCGCCGTTCGCGAGGGCTTGCGGGCGGTCGTAACGGAGGGGACGGGGAAAAACGCGGCGGTCAAGGATCTGGAGGTGGCGGGAAAGACGGGTTCGGCGCAGTTCACCACCCGGATTGGAGGTGGCTTGGTCAAGGACACCCGCACCTGGTTTACCGGATTTGCCCCTTTCAAGGAGCCGAAATACGTGATCACGGTGATCGTGGAGGGCGGGGTTTCCGGGGGAAGCACCTGCGCCCCGCTGGCTTCCGAAATCCTTTTCAAAATCTTCGAAATGGAAAAAGGAACGCCTCCCGCCTTGGTCTATCAGGCCCCGGTGGTTGGGCATTTTCACGGGGTGACCGCCTCGGACGGATCCTACGTGCCGGGTGCGGGACCCACACCTTCCGATGACACCGACGGGGACGGGGGAATTTTCGGTGGCATGTTCAACTGGTTCGACGAGGGGAACAACAGCGGCGGTGCGGGCCGCGGCTTACGGAGGAACCGCTGATGGCCAAGACCCGCATCTTTTCGGGAATTCACTGGACGAGCCTTTTCCTGATGCTCGGCCTTTGTACGGCCGGCATCTTGATTATTTATAGCGCCACCCATGGCAGCGAAATGGCGGACCTGAAGAATGCCGCGATCCAGCAGGGAGCGTGGGTGGGGCTCGGTTTGGCCTGTTTTTTTGCCCTGGCGTTGTCCGACTATCACCGCTGGGTGGCTCAAGGCTGGGGATGGTTTGGGGGTGGCCTGTTCTTGCTGCTGCTGGTTTTGCTCTTTGGCCGTGAAGTGAACGGGGCCAAGAGCTGGCTCCGGTTCGGTCCGGTCGGTTTTCAGCCTGCCGAGGTCATGAAGCTGGCCTTTTTGGTGGGAGCCGCCGCCCTGCTGGTGGCCATGAGGGAAAAAATTGAAAAATTCCGGACGGTCCTTGCCCTTGTGGGCTTGGCCTTGATTCCGGTCTTTCTGATCCTGAAGCAGCCTGATCTCGGCTCCGCCGCCGTTTTTCTTCCCATGTGCTTCGGTCTTTTGTTTGCCGGCGGAACGCGGCTGCGCTTTTTGCTGATCCCCGCGGGAGTCGGTCTGGCGGGGGTTTTGGCGATCTATCTCTGGGTGGGACATTTCGGCAAAGAGCTGCCGTTCCTCAAGACCTATCAAAACAACCGCATCCGCACCTTCTTTGATCCCAACCTGGATCCCTTGGGTGCGGGTTGGACCATCCGTCAGTCCATCATCGCGATTGGATCGGGGGGGTTCAGCGGCAAAGGATTTCTCCGTGGGGACCAGAACCTGTACGGGTTTCTTCCAAAAAATATCGCCTACAACGATTTTATCTTTTCCGTGCTGGGCGAGGAGTGGGGGTTTTTGGGGGGATCCTTGCTGATTCTGGGCGAGGCGGCGCTCCTGCTTTGCATTGCCTGGATCGGGATGCGCGCGCCCGACTTTGAGGGGCGGCTGCTGGCCGGAGGGGTTCTCGGCATGCTTTTCACCCATTTTTTCATCAACGTGGGGATGACAATCAAGGTGGTACCCATCACCGGCATTCCCCTTCCTTTTGTCAGCTATGGAGGAACCTTCCTGGCCGTTTGCATGGCCGCGATGGGGTTGATGCAAAGCATCTGGCGGCAAAGGCGCTTGGGCTGACGCGTCGCCGCAGGGAAAGGAAACTGCACATGATTCTGGAAACCATCAAACGACTGTTCCGGGGAAAATCCCGGGAGGAACGGCGGAGCCTGCTCATTTCCGTCGAGCCGCTGGAAAAACGGGTGGCTTTGCTGGAGGGCGGGGTGGTGGAGGAGTTCTCCATCGAGCGGGAAGGCGACCGCAGCATATCCGGAAACATCTACAAGGCCCGCGTTCACAACGTGGAAGGTTCCCTCAAGGCCCTTTTCGTTGATATCGGCCAGGAGAAAAACGCTTTTCTGCATTTCTGGGATGCGGTGCCGGCGGCCATGGACGAGCAAGTGGAGGCGGTGGAGCGAAGAGGGGGCCGGCCCCGAAAACCCCGGATCACCAGCAACGACATCCCCAAACTCTATCCTGCGGGGGCCGAGGTGATTGTGCAGGTCAACAAGGGACCGATCGGAACCAAGGGAGCCCGGGTCACCACCAACATCAGTCTGCCGGGCCGGTATCTGGTCCTGATGCCTTTCGGGGAGATGAGCGGGGTATCCCGCAAGATTGAAAACCCGGAAGAGAGGGCCCGGCTCCGCAAAATCCTGCAGGAATTGGACATTCCCGACGGCATGGGGGTCATCCTCCGCACGAACGGGGAGGGCATGCAGGCCCGTTATTTTGTCCGCGATCTCGCCCTTTTGCTGGAACAGTGGCGCCGGGTGGAGGAGGGGATGAAATCCAAAACCGCGCCGGCCGTGCTGCTGGAGGAGCCCGACCTGGTGGAACGCTCCGTGCGGGACTTCCTCACCGAGGAAGTGGATGAGGTGGTGGTGGACAACGAGGAGGCGGAGAAGCGGGTCCGGGACTTGGTGGGGCTAATTTCCAAGCGTTCCCTGCGCAAGGTGAAGCGTCACCTTGCGGCGGAGCCTCTTTTTGAGGCTTACGGGGTCAACCGCCAGATCGAAAGTGCCCTGCGGCGGCAAGTATGGCTGAAGTCCGGTGCCTCCCTGGTGATCGACGAGACCGAGGCCCTGGTGTCCATCGACGTGAACACCGGCAAGACCCGCGGGGGCAAGGACCATGACGACACCATCCGCAAAACCAACCTGGAGGCGGCCGAGGAGATCGCGCGGCAGCTGCGCCTGCGCAACCTAGGCGGACTCATCGTGATTGATTTCATCGACATGCGTTCCCGCAGGGACCAAAACGCCGTCTACGAGAAGTTCAAGGACTGTCTGCGGCGGGACCGCGCCCGCACCCACACCCTTCCGATTTCCCCGCTGGGTTTGCTGGAAATGACGCGGCAGCGGGTGCAGGAAAGCATCCGACGCGCCGTGTACATGGAATGCCCCACCTGCCGTGGCAAAGGCATGGTGAAGTCCTACGAGACGATGAGCGTGGAGATTCAGCGCGAGATCAGCCGGGTGCTTCGCAAGCACCCCGATGTTCACGAGATCCGCGTGGTGGTCCATCCGGGCGTTCTGCACCGCTTCCGCACGGAAGATGATGAACTGCTGGTCGAGCTGCAGCGCCGTTGTGCCGGCCAATTCACCTTCAAGGCGGACCCGACGGCCAATGTCGAGGACTTCAAGATTGTGAACGCGGCAACCGAACAACCGCTGGAGTGACGGTGGAGACCGGACCCGGCACGCCGGGCCCTGCGACCGGCAAGGTACGCGCTGACGGGCTGCGGGCGATCCTGGAACAGTCCGAGACCGCTTTGCGTCCGGAATCCTCCCCCTCCGTCCGGCTCGACATGTACCGCGAGTTTCTGCGGTTGGAAGAGAAACGGCTGGAGGAGCAGGCGCGGGCCGGCACGTCCGGAGTCGACTTGGCCCACCGCCGCTCCGAGCTGATCAGCACGGTTCTGGAGCGCCTCTGGGAGCAGTCGGGCGGGCCGGCGGCAGGGGACGGTTTGGTTTTGGGCGCGATGGGGGGATTTGGTCGGCAGGAGATGAGTCCGGCCAGCGATGTGGACCTTGTCTTTATCCGTGAAGGGGCGACCGATCGGACCGCCGAGGAAGTGGTCAAGCAGATCCTCTATGTCCTCTGGGACCTGGGTCTCAAGGTTGGCCATGCTTGCCGAACCGTGGCGGAAACGGTGGAACGGGCGGAGGGGGAACCTCTCATCAAGACAGCGCTGCTCGATGCCCGGCGGATCACCGGCTCGGCGGCTTTGTGGGAAAAATTCCTATCCGAATTTTCCAAAAAGAACCTTGGTCGAGGAGTCGAGGCCTATCTTTCCTGGCGTCTGGAAAACCAGGCCTCCCGCCATGCCAAGGAGGGGGGAACGGTGTTTGTCCAGGAACCCAACCTCAAGACCGGAGTCGGCGGACTGAGGGATTTTCACAATCTTCGCTGGGTGGGACGGGTTTCAGGGGAGGGTGCGACCTTGTCGGAACTGGTCCGGAAGGGCTGGTTGGGGTCGGCGGAAGCCTCTCAGGCGGAGGCGGCCTTCGGTTTTTTGATGACCTTGCGGGAACGGCTGCATGTCATTCAAGGGGGGCCCGGCGATGTGCTGACCCTGCGTCTCCAAGGCGAACTGGCGGAGGCCATGGGCTATCCGCAACCCAACATTCTGCGGAAAAGCGAGGCGCTGATGCGGGAAACCTACGGGCACCTCCGTGCGATTCACCTGGTCTGTAATCCGGCGGCCACCCGCATCTGCCGACAAAAAACGGGCCGCCCCCGGGGGCTGTGGTCTTTTTTTGCGGGGTGGACGGGAACAAGGCGGGCCACCGATGGATTTGTGCTGAATGGGGCGGAGTTGGCGGCCGAGAGTCCCGAGGTTTTCCGGCAGGATCCCGGACGGATGATGCGGGTCTTCCGCATCCTGCAGGACCAGGGATCCGTGCCTGGGGCGGAACTGTCCGCCCTCATCCGGTCGAACTTCGCCTTGATGACGGAGGAATGGGTACGCCGCCCGGAGGTGCGGGAAAACTTCCTGCACATTCTTCGACAGAAGGGGAAGGTGGGCCGAATTCTTCGCTGGATGCACGAGTGCGGCGTACTGGGGCGAATTTTGCCGGAGTTTGCCCCGCTCACCTGCCTGGTGCAGCACGAGTTCTTTCACCGCTACACCGCGGACGAACACACCCTGGTTTGCCTTGAGCAACTTGACGGGATGCTGGGATCGAAGGAGCCGGATCTCCGCAAGTACGGGGAGTTGTACGCCCGTGTGGAAATGCCGGAAATTCTTTCCCTGGCGATCCTGCTGCACGATACCGGCAAAGCCGAGCTGACCCGGAACCACGAGGAGATCGGCGCAGTCCACGCCGCCCAGGTGGCGCGGCGCCTTGGTTTTCGAGGGCGCGAACTGGCCCTGATGACGTTCTTGGTCGACCACCACATGACCCTGGGAAACTTCTCGCGGAAAAACCTCGATGAGACCGAGACCATCCGGGCCTTTGCCCGCATCGTGCAGGACGAGGAACGGCTCGATCTGCTCATGCTGATTTCCGCCGCGGATGTCCGGGCGGTGGCCGGCCGCAACAACTGGTCCAGCTGGCGTGAGCTCCTTGTGTGGGACCTCTACGGCCGGACCAAACGCATGTTGGGGGGTGAGGAGGAGTTTCTGCGGGCCGAGGAGGAAGAGAGAAGAGGCCGCGCGGCGCAAGTGCGGGTGGAACTGGCGGGGGAGTTTTCCCGGGAGGGGGTTGACCAGCATCTCGCCGGGATGGGGTCTTCCTACCTGCGTCAATGTTCGGCCGCCTTGATTGCCCGGCACATCCGGGCGGTCCACCGTTTTTTCGCCGAGCGGGTCGGGGGTGCGGATGCCCTCATTCCGTTCGTCGAGTGGCGGGACCATCCGGAGGAGGGGCATACCGAGGTGATCGTGGTGACGTGGAACCGGGAGAGGCTTTTCAGCAAGATTGCCGGCAGTTTTGCGGTGGCTGGTTGCAACATTCTCAGTGCCGACGTTTTCACCCGCTCGGATGACGTGGTCATCGACACGTTTCGGGTCTGCAACGAGCGGCTGGAGCCGGTCAGTCACCGGGTGGACCGGGAGACCTTTGAAAAAGCCTTGGCGGAGTCGTTGCGCAGCACGGAAGACACCCTCGCTGAGCGGCTTTCCGGCCAGGGTTTGACCCTGTGGCAAAAGGCGATCGGGGAGGCGGAGTTTCCCTCCAGTCTGCGGATCGACACGGAGAGCGAGCCGGGCCGAACTCTCCTCCATGTCCAGAGCCCGGATCGGGTGGGCCTTCTCCATCTGCTTACCGGGGCCATTGCCGATGAGGGCATGCAGATCGGGGTTGCCCGGATCACCACGGAAAAAGGGGCGGCCCTGGACACGTTCAGCCTGGTGGACGGTGAAGGCAAGGCCGTCTCGGATCCGGATTGGCAACAGCGGCTCCTGCAGCGGATCAAGGGGGTGCTGAGTCGATGAACGGTGAACGGCTGAAAATTGCCCCCGAGGACCTCCTCAACGTGAAACGGTTGGGCCGCCGGGTGGTGGCCGAAATGCGGCAACGGTTCGGGGTGGAGCGGGCGGCGTTGTTTGTTTTAAACCCCACTCTCGGGGATCTGGAGATCGAGGCCATGTCGGGGATCTCCGCGAAAAACCGCAAAGGACGTTGGGTTCTGGGGCAGGGTCTGGTGGGTTGGGTGGCCAGCCGCGGTTTGGCGGCGCGGGCGGATGTGAAAACCATGCGGCAAGCGCTCGGCCCGGGAGGCAGCGAGATGGCCGCCCCTTTGCTCGACGGGGACAAGTTGATCGGCGTGCTGGCGGTGGGCACCCGGCATAAGAACTTTTTTGCGGAAGGCCGGGAGAAGGAGTTGGCGGAGCTGGCGCGTCAGGCGGGGGGCTGGATGGCCTTGGCTTGGCGCGTGGCGGGAACCAGGGAGGAAGGCGAACGATCAGCGGCCCTGGCCGAGGTTGGGGCGGCGGTGGGTGCGGAAGAAACCGCCCCCGCCATCCTGCAACGCGTGGCGAGGGAGTCGCAGCGGATGTGTGGAGCAAAGATTGCCTCGATTTTCCTGCTAGATCCCGAAACGCAACAACTTCGGCTTGAGGTTTGTCTGGGCGGATCCCGCTCCTATCGACAACAACCCCCCCTGCCCGTGGCCGAAACAGCCCTGGGGTATGTGGTGCGCCGGCAGCGTCCGTTCATCCTGCCCAAAATCGAGGAGGGCGGTTTGGATCTCCACACCGAGAGGATCCTTGCGGAAGGGGTGTCCTCGTTGGCGGCCGTTCCCTTGGGGGACCCGCGGACCGGGGTGGGGGTGTTGTGTGCGGCCACCCGGGATCCCCGGCGTTTTTCCGATGCGGAAATCCGGCTGCTTTCCGGACTGGCCGGTTTGGCGGCGGCGGCGCTTGGACGTGCCCGGCTGGCTTCCCGCTTGGATCAGACGGAGGAGGAGTTGCGGGACCGGGAACGGCTTTCCTCGCTTGGCATGTTGGCGGCGGAGGTGGCGCACGAGGTGAGGAATCCTCTGGCGGTCGTCCGGATGCTCTGGCACAGCGCGGTGCGGGATTTGCCCGCTTCCGGTGACCAGGCCCGGGATCTTCAACTGATCGAGGCCAAGCTTGGCCAAATGAACCATATCCTGGACCGAATTCTCAACCTGGCCCGTTCCGCCGATCCTGAGATGCAGGAGTTGGATCCGGCGGAGTTGGTGGAGGAAGTGGTTTTGTTGACCCGGACCAAGTTGGCCACGGCCCGAATCCGGCCGGATCTGAGGAGGTCGGGGCGGGGGAAGGTCCGAATTCGCGGGGACCGCTCACTCCTCGAACAGGCTGTTCTCAACCTGGTTCTCAACGCCGTGGAGGCGATGCCGGCGGGAGGAGAATTACGACTCGAGGTGCGGATGCAGGGGGACGAGGTGATTCTTGCCGTGCAGGATCAAGGTCAGGGCATGAAACAGGAGGTGCTGGAGCGCTTGTTTGAGCCCTTTCTCACGCGTCGCCCCGGCGGCACGGGCCTGGGTTTGGCGATGGTACGGCGGACCGTCGAGCTTCATGGGGGCAACGTGCGGGTTCAGTCCAAATCCGGCAAGGGTACCCGGGTGGAGTTACGGCTGCCCAAAGCAGTTTCCGGGTAAGCCGGGGATACCCCGGAAACTTCCAGGAGTTTAATTCAGCAGCTTTTCGAGTTCCTGATCCTTGGGGACGCCAAGTTCCAGGGCCCGGTTGTAATGGCGCTTGGCCAGTTCCTTGGCAGGCGGAGTCTGCGTGGCGTAAATGACCGCGAGATTGAAATGGGCATCTCCGTAACTGTCGTCCAGTTCGATCGCCTTGCGGCACTCCTGCTCGGCCGCTTCCGTGAGGCCCTTGCGGGAGGAGGAGATGCCTAGGTAGTTGCGGGTTTTCGCATCATTGGGATCCAGGGCAACCGCCCGGCTGAGGACCTGGATGGCATCGTCATATTTCTCCTGCTGCACGAGGACGATGCCCAGCACGGAGTGGGAAAAGGCGTCGTTTTGGGCAACCCGGATGGCTTCGCGAAGCACTTTTTCCGCCTCCGGATATTTCTGCTGCTGGAAGCGGACCACCCCGAGGTTGGAGAGGGCGTAAATGGACTGGGGATACTTGTCGAGGATCTGCTGATAGGCGGCGGCAGCCTCTTCAAACTTCTTTTCATTGTAGAGCGAAGTGGCCTTGGCGGCGGTGTCTTTGAACTCCTCGGGAATGCGGGGTTTCTCGGCGTAGCTTTCAGGGCTGGCCGGCTTTTCGGCGGCGCTACTCAGGGTGGCGGTGCCAGCGCCCCCGGCAGCCGCCGCCGGCGCGGAGGGTTCCGGCGCCACCAGGGAAGGCGCCGAAACCTTGAGCATGTTTTGTTCCTCATCGCTCAAGGCGACCAGCGGGGAACTGAGGACCTCCATCTGGGTCTTGAGGGCTTCGGTGGAAACAGCAAGGTTTTTGAACTCGTCGAGCACCAGGCGGCGGGCGGCCTCGCGGCGGGCCTGTTCCTTCAACTGGCGGTCAAGGATGGAGCGTAACATGACATTTTCCTTGGCCAGCGTGGAGTCGGACTTGCCGGCAGTTCCGGCCATCTGGAGCTTGGCGGTAAGGTCGGCGATCTGTTTCTTGTAATCGTCGTTGGCCCGGGCCAATTCCGCGGACTTGGAATTGGCCTCGGCGAGTTTCTTTTCCAGGGAATCCACCTGTCCGCGCAGGGAGGCCATCTCCCCGGCGACATCCCCCCCGGCCGCTTTTTTCAGGCTCTCTTCCGTGGAGGTGAGTCTGGCCCGGAGGGAGGAATTTTCCTGCTGGAGCGCCGCCACGCTGGCGTCCCCGGAAGCACCGGAGGAAAGTTTTTCCTGCAGGCCCTTTTTGTCGGCGAGGGCCTGGTCCAGATCCGCCTTGGCCTGTTTCAGTTCCGTGCGGGCGGATTCCAAATCCCCGGTGAGCTGAATGATCTTCTGCCGCAGGGCGGAGGGGTCGTCCGAGGTGACCGCCGGGGCAGCGGCCAAGGAAGGCGACTCTTTCTTGGCGGGAGCCGGGGGTGCGGTCGGAGATTCGGGCGTTGCGGGGGCCGCGGCGACTGGAACCGCAGGGGGGGCGGACTTTTCCGACGCGGCAGGAAGCGGGGCTGGGGCGGAGGCCGGCGACGGGGCATTCTTCAGGTTGGCCAGTTTGTCATTGAGGTACTTGATCCGGTATTTGACGATGGTGGGTTCCCACTCCGGATTCTCATTCTTGAGTTTCTCGAGCCGAGTCAGGGCACTTTCGTACTTCTCGCGCGCCTGGGAGTTTTGTCCGCCTTGGCTTAGTTTATCGCCCTCGTTGATCATCACGTAGATCTGCAGGTAGTCATCCTGGGGCGAAGCCGCCGCCCTTAGCAGGGAAGTCGTGGAAATAACCGCCAAGGCGGCCAAGGTGAACGTCAGAATTCGTTGGGTCACGGGAGGGGAAATTAGGCGGTGAAAGGACAGGCCAATCAAGAGAAAATGACCCCCCGTTGACGATAACTTTTCCCCGTCTAGAACATGAAGGTATGGAATTGGCCATGCCTCATGGGGTGTTGGTGCTGAACCGTTTTTGGCAGGCGGTGCACATTTGCTCCGTCCGGCGCGCCTTCAGCCTCCTCTACATGGGGCACGCCCAGGTGGTGGACGGGGACGGACAGGATTTCCGAACCTTTGATTTCCCAAGCTGGCGGCAAGCCAGCCAGGGGTACGAGGGGGACGATGCTTACCATACCATCAGCTTTCGGATCCGCGTTCCCCGGGTGATTGTTCTCATGCTGTTTGACCGCATCCCAAAGAAGGAGGTCAAACTGACCCGCCAAAACGTCTTTGAGCGGGACGCTTTCACCTGCCAGTACTGCGGCGACAAGAAAGAGCGGAAGGATCTGAATCTGGATCACGTGATTCCGCGGGATCACGGGGGCACCACCACGTGGGAAAACGTGGTCTGCTCCTGCATCCCCTGCAACACGCGCAAGGGCAATCGCCGTCCGCATGAGGCCAGCATGAGGTTGGTTAAAAAGCCCAAGCGGCCAAAGTTGCGCACTTTCCTGAACGTGCAGATTTCGCGAAACGGACCGGAGACTTGGCGCCATTTCCTCGATCTCGCGTACTGGAATGTGGAGTTGAGCGACTAGGAGCTGTTTGGGCGGTTGGGGACAACCGCCCCTCCCGGTTGTCCCTTAGGCCTCCCTTGAATCTTGCCCAAATGCTTTCCCCGTCTGAACGGATCCGGCTTTTTCCTGTCACCCGCGAGGGGATTTTTTTGGCTCATGCGGCGGTGGCTCCCATCCCTGGACCGGCGCAGGCGGCCATGGAGGCATGGAACCGGGAAGCCGCCCTGGGAAGGCAGGAAAGTGAGGCGGTTTGGAAACGAGTCACGAAAACCCGGGCTGTGGCAGCCCGCTTTCTCGGTTGTGAGGCAGACGAGGTTTCCTTGCTGGGACCAACGGCCTTGGGGCTGGGTTTGGTGGCGCTGGGGCTCGATTGGAAATCCGGCGACGAGGTGATTTTCGATCCACTCGACTACCCGGCGAACGTGTATCCTTGGAAGGAGCTGCAACGAAAAGGAGTCCGACCGGTGCCGATCCAAAGAAATCCCGGGGAGCCAATCCGTTGGGAGGACCTCCGTTCTTTGACCGGTCCGAAAACCAGACTGGTCAGCCTGGCGACCGCCCACTACCTCAGCGGCCTTCTTCCGGAGCTTTCCGTGATCGGACCCGAGCTGAAAAAAAGGAACATCCTCCTTTGTCTTGACGGAATCCAGACCCTGGGAGTCCTGCCGGCTGTGTTTGCCGAAGCGGATTTTTTGGCGGCGGATGCCCACAAATGGATGTTGGGTCCGGTGGGCGCCGGGGTGTTGATGGTGCGGAAACGGGTATGGGACCGGTTGCGGCCCCCTTTGCTGGGGTCGTGGAATGTGGTCAGCCCGGATTTTCTGGCCCAACCTGAAATTCATTTTGAAACCGGAGGACGACGTCACGAGCCGGGAAGTTTGAACCTGCCCGGAATCGAAGGCATGCGGGCTTCCCTTGAGTTGCTTGATTCGATCGGACTGCCGGAAGTCTCGGCCCACGCGCTTGCGCTGGCCCGGCAGGTGAGGGAAGGGGCCGTCGGCGCGGGTTTTTCAATTTACGGTGGGTCGCGCGAAGAAAGAGTAATCACCAGCATTCTCGAGCCGGTTGGTGGATGGGAGAAAATCAAAACAAAGACGGAGGCGGCCAAGGTCCGGGTCTCCTGGAGAAAGGAGCACGGGGGGAAAACACTCCTGCGGGTTGCCCCGCATGTTTCCAACACCGCCGAAGAAATCGGGGAATTTCTTGCCCTGCTGAAAACCTAAAGTGGGTTGGATCGGATTAGCCCGTCCGCAAGAGCGCGTCCGTAAAACTCCTTCAGGCCCGCGTGGCCGCGGGAGCCGAAATCCAGGGTCAAGTCGTTAACATACATGCCGATGAACTTGTCTGTTCCCTTCTCGTCCAATCCCCGGCTCAACGGCAGGGCATGGCGGACCCCTGCCTGCCGGTGATCCAGGCCGTAGCGGACACTTTCCCGCAAGGTTTCGGTGACGGCGGCCATGACCTCGGCGCCCAAGGCCCGGCGGACCACGTTGCCCCCGAGGGGCAGGGGCAGACCTCGGGTTTCCTTGGCCCACCATTTCCCCAAATCCTCGCAGAGGGTGAAACCCTCCTCGGCGTAGGTAAGTTGGCCTTCGTGGATGAGGAGACCGGCATCCACCTTGCCGGAGAGAATCTCGTCCTGAATCTTGTCGAAGGGAACCACCACGGCTTGGAATTTTCCGTGAGGCAGACCGAGATAGAGCTGGAGGGTGAGATAGGCGCTCGTCAGGAGACCGGGCACGGCGATGCGGAGCTTTTTAAGGTCCTCTCGGGAATATTTCCTTTTCGCCACCAGGCAGGGTCCGTAGCCGTCGCCGAAGCTGGCCCCGCAGGGGAGCAGGGCATATTGGTCCGCGATGGTGGTATAGGCGTGGAAGGAGACGGCGGAGACATCGAGCTCGCCTTTTTGGCAACGGAGGTTGAGCGTCTCAATGTCCTGCAGGATGTGCTCGTAGTCGAGCCCGCGCAGGTTCACGAGCCCCTTGGCCATCGCGTAGAACATGAATGCATCGTCCGCGTCGGGGGAATGGCCAAGGAGAAGCTTCATCGAAACCATTATCCGTGAAACCCTTTCCGTTTACGATTACGTTTATGTTTCCGGAAACGCACCCCGTCAGCCTGCTTAAACCCCAGCGTAAACCTAAACGAACAACCAAAGGCCTGAACATCCTGCCTCGAAAAGCCTATGAGTAGTCGTCCTTCGTGACAGAAGCGGCGTCGCGGGATCCCAGCAGTTCGGCCTGTTTGATGACGAGAGGGGTCGATTCATCGAAGCGATAAGCGTGGCAGTTGGGGCAGAGAAGGGCCTTTTTCAAAACGATGCTGCCACAACCTTCGCAGACCTTGTAATCGGCGGGCTTCGCCAAAATCTTGGCGGCGGCGCTGGCCCGATCCGGAGGGGTGGCTCCCATGGGCGCAAAGTAATGGTCTTCCAAGGTTCTGCAAGTGCTTCAAAGGACATCCATGAACGGCTAGGTTGATGGAATGTCGGGAAAATCGAGCCGCATCTCGGTGCTTTGGGAAGGGGTGGATCCGCGGGGGCGGGATGTCCGCTACGCCGCCTATTTCTTCCACTTCAACCGGGGGGACTACTACGAGGCGCACGATGTGCTGGAGTCGCTCTGGTTGGAGCAGGGCCGGGAGGCAAAATCAGCCCCCTTTTACCAAGGTCTGATTCAACTGGCTGGAGGTTTCGTTCATCTGCGGAAACACCATGAGCATCCGGCTCATCGGGTGCATGGCCAAAGGCTGAACCCGGCAGCCAGGTTGCTCAGGCTGGCGGAAAAGAATATCGGGCCTTACGGGATCGAGTGGGAAGGATTGGAGATCGGGCCGCTATTGGAGCTGGCGAGGGAAACAATCCGGAAGCTGGAAGAGGCAAAGTTCGAAAAGAATCCGTGGAGCCCGAAGCAAAAGCCGAGGATTGAGTTGCCGAAGATGCGGTAGGGGCCGTCGTCCCACGGACCGCTAGTCGTCTTTGAGCAGCTTCTTCTCCTTCAGCTCCTTGACGATTTCGTCGACGGCCTGGCCGGTCAGGCGCTCGACTTGCATCGAATCACGCAGACCGGAGGCCTCCATGAAGATGTTCATGCCTTTGGCCATGGGACTGATCCCGGGTCCGGGAGCCATCTTCGATTTGGCGCTGCTGTCGAGGGTGAGGAACGGCTTCCCGCCGGAGTTGTTGGGGTCGGAAACAGTGAGGAGGATGCCCACCTCCGGGTTGTCCTTCATCAATTTCTTGTTGGGATCGAGATCCACGATCTGGGTGTCAACCTTCCAGCCGTCAGCGGGCGGGGCTCCGGGGGAGGTCCAGGCCCGGGCCGGAAGCCCGGCATCCTTCAGCTTGTCGATCAGGCTCTTGGTGATGTCGGTCTGGAGATCCTTAAGCTTTTCTTTTTTATCCTCGTCATCGCCCTCCATCATCTTCCGGAACGGTCCTTTGGGCAGGCCGCCCTCCTCCTTCTTTTGGGCTGCGGCCACCGCCGAGGGGTCCACTTTGACGGGGATCACGTAGACTTGCGCAGGCAGCTTGGTGGGCCAAGTGATGTCGTTGACCGGGGCGGCCTCGGCCTTTTTGACGGTTTCCTCCTCGCCGTGGGCGAGGGAGAGCAACAACAGGGGAAGGAGAAGCTTCAGCATCGGACTAGATTAAGACGAAGATGAAGTTTAAGTAAGCTTCAATCTCGGAAGTTGTTAAAGGATAGCGCGGCGGGGATATCGAGTTTGCGGAGATGGGCGATGGCGGCTTGGAGGTCGTCCCGACTTTTGCCTGAGACGCGGACCTTGCCGCCCTCGATGGCAGCCTGGAGTTTGAGCCCGGATCCGCGGACAGATTGGCTGACGGCCTTGGCGTTTTCCCCGGAAAGACCCTGCTTGAGCAGGATTTCCTGCCGGGCGCGGCCCACGGAAGAGAGTTCTGCGTCTTTCGGTTCCAGGTTTTTCAACGGCACGCCCCGCTTGGCCAGCTTGCCCATGACGATCTCCCGCAGGGCATCGAGCTTGAACTGGTCATTGGCG
>Ga0214917_10001717_pt1 | contig 27904 bp, 26 predicted proteins | sample LL_1208_BB_MetaG_FD_177983 | JGI IMG/M metagenome (GOLD analysis project Ga0214917, IMG submission 177983) | Freshwater microbial communities from Lake Lanier, Atlanta, Georgia, United States - LL_1208_BB | ecosystem: Environmental > Aquatic > Freshwater > Lake | place: USA: Georgia | collected... | reverse complement strand
TTCTGGCCAACAAGGCCGGCCGGTTGCTGGAGCTGATCCGGATTTTGAACAGCCGTCATGTCCATGTGGTGGCCCTGACCATTCTGGACACGACCGACAGTGCGATCGTGCGGATGGTGGTGGATGATCCCGACACGGCACGGGCGATTTTTCACGAGCAGGCGGTCGCGCACACGGAGTCGACCGTGGTGGCGGTGGAACTGGAGGCGGGAACCGAGCTGCCCAAAGTTTTGAGTTCCCTGCTGGAGGCGGAGATCAACATCCTGACCGCCTACGGATTTCTGGTCCGCCCCGAGGGTCGATCCGCCCTCTGCCTGAATTTGGACGACAATGAGCTGGGGGCGCAGGTTCTCAGTCGTGGCGGCTTCCGGCTGCTTGGCCAAGGCGACATTTCGCGCTGATCCCCGTCCATGAATCGTGACCTGGAGAAAAAAATCCGGGCGGGAGGCAGAATTGCCACTGCCGAAGCCCTGGAGTTGTGTCGTTTGCCCCTGGCCTTGCTGGGGGAATTGGCGAATGAGCGGAGGAACTTGGCGAAGCGGAAAGATTACGACGGAAAGGGAGAGGAGGTGGTCACCTATATCGTCGACCGGAACATCAACTACACGAATGTTTGTGATGTTTATTGTAAGTTTTGTGCCTTTTACCGGACCGAAACGGATCCGGATCACTATGTCCTGACTCAGGACCAGATTGACCGGAAGATCGACGAACTCGTGGCCGTGGGAGGAAATCAGATCCTCTTGCAAGGGGGGCACCATCCCAAGCTGGGCTTGGAGTGGTACCTCGATCTCCTGCGGCATTTACGGGGGAAATATCCGCAGGTGAACATCCACGGTTTTTCCCCGCCCGAGTTCAACCATTTCGCCGAAGTCTTCGGCATGCCACTCGAACAGGTGATTGCTAAATTCCAAGAGGCTGGTTTGGGCAGTATTCCCGGTGGGGGGGCGGAGATTCTTGTGGACCGGGTGCGGCAACGGATTGCCCCGAGAAAGTGCGACACCAATGCCTGGTTGCGGGTGATGGAGATCGGCCACCGGCTGGGCCTCCGATCCAGCGCGACCATGATGTTCGGCCATGTGGAAACGGTGGAAGACCGCATCGAGCATCTGGATCGGTTGCGCCAACTGCAGGACCGAACGGGAGGATTCACGGCCTTCATTTGCTGGACGTTTCAGCCGGAACATACCGTTTTGAAGGCCGAGCGGACCGGTTCCCATGAATACCTGCGGATGCAGGCGCTGGCCCGGATTTATTTAGACAACATTCCCAACGTGCAGTCCAGTTGGGTGACACAAGGGCCCGCGATGGGGCAGGTTGCGCTCAAATTCGGAGCGAATGATTTTGGCAGCCTGATGATGGAGGAAAACGTGGTCTCCAGTGCGGGAACGAGTTTCCGGCTCAGTCTCGAAGAAATGCGTCGGCTCATCCGCGAAGCGGGATATGAGCCAAGGCAAAGGGACAACGGCTATAAGCTGGTCGATGGCCCGCCTGTGGGTTTGGTGGCGTAGGCGAGCCGGGAAAAGAGCCCCGGACGGGTCGACCCATATCCGCCGAAGGGAATTACTTGTAACGGATGGCGCGGCCGTTGGCCCCGCCGGCAGGACCGGTAAAGCGGAAGCTGGTATCCACCCGATCCAAAATCACGGCATCCGCCTTCATCTTCCAGGCCTGCTTTTGCATGGCTTCCTTCATGGACTCCTCATCGTCCCAAAGGAAAACCTGCGGGGCACTCACCAGGCCGATTACTTCGTAGGGTTTGTCCGGGCGATCCAGGAGCAGGGGCATTTTTCTCCACGGTGCATCCGCGTCGTCTTCTGAAGAGGCCGCTGCTTTTTTCCTTTTGGTGCTATCCCGTTTTGAATCTTGGGCCAACCCATCGGAAAGGGTGAAGACGGAGGCGAGGGCGAGAAGACTGCTGAACCGGAGGATGATTTTTTGCATTCTGCAGAATTAAAGAGAAAAAAATCCGATGACAAGACAGATAGACTGACTTTTTCCCAAGCCATAGAATCGTTGGATGGTTAAAAAACCCAACCCATTGGCCAAGTGGATCTGGCTTGTGGTTGCCCTGATCGGGGCCGCCTCGCTCTCGGTCGTGGCCTGGCAGCGTGGTGAACCCGTCAATGCCCTTTGGTTGATTGTGGCCACCTCGTGCGTGTACGCGATCGGCTATCGGTTCCACAGCGCGTGGCTGATGGCAACCGTTTTGACGATCGACCCGTCCCGGCGCACTCCCGCTGAGCGCCATGCCGACGGGCACGATTTCGTCAAAACGAACCGCTGGGTGGTGTTTGGCCATCATTTTGCCGCCATTGCCGGACCGGGGCCGCTGGTGGGGCCCGTCTTGGCGGCCCAGTTTGGATACCTGCCAGGATTGCTTTGGATCCTGATCGGGGCGGTCTTGGGAGGAGCCGTGCACGACAGCATCATTCTTTGGCTGAGCCTGCGGCGTCGGGGCAAATCGGTGGGGCAGATGTTGCGGGAGGAGGTCGGACCGGTGGCGGGGACTCTCGCGGTGATCGGGTTACTTGGAATCATCACCATGCTGATGGCGGTGCTGGCCTTGGTGGTGGTGAAAGCGTTGGCGGAAAGTCCCTGGGGGCTTTCTACCATTGTCCTGACCATGCCGCTGGCGTTGGCGATGGGGTTGGGGATGCGGGGGGCCGGCAACCAGCGGACGCTCCTGGTCACCGTCTTCGGCGTTTTGGGCCTGGTGGGCTGTGTGTGGGGTGGGAGCCTGGCTTCGGGCACGCCTTTCCTGGCAAACATGTTCACCTGGCCTGCGACCACGCTGGCTTGGGCGATCATGGGGTATGGGTTGGCGGCGAGCGTTCTGCCGGTCTGGTTGTTGCTGGCTCCGCGGGACTATCTCAGCTCTTTTTTAAAAATTGGAACGGTGGCAGCACTGGGGGTGGTGGTGGCGTTGCTGGCTCCCCGGCTGGAAATGCCGGCTCTGACCCGTTTTATTGACGGCACCGGACCGGTCTTTGCCGGACCGGTCTTTCCTTTTTGCTTCATCACGATCGCCTGCGGGGCGATCAGCGGCTTCCACTGCCTGGTGGCTTCCGGAACCACCCCCAAGCTTCTCGCGAATGAAGCCGATATCCGGCTGGTGGGTTACGGGGCGATGATCACCGAGATGTGCGTGGGGGTCTTGGCGTTGATCGCCGCGTGCGCCATGCCTCCCGGGGAGTATTTTGCCATCAATCTCCGTGGGGAACCGGCCGCGGTGGTGCAAAGGGTGACGGAACTGGGCTTTCCCGTGACGGAACAGCAGATGCAAGAGCTGGCGAAATCCGTGGGGGAACATACGATGATCGGACGCACCGGAGGGGCGCCCACGTTTGCCGTGGGGATGGCCCAGATTTTCGCCCGCTCGTTTGGCGGGTTGGGGCAGGTCGGCATGGCTTTCTGGTACCACTTTGCCATCATGTTCGAGGCCCTTTTCATCCTGACGACGATCGACGCGGGCACACGGATCGGACGCTTTTTAGTGCAAGAGGTGTTGGGGTGGCTGCACCGGCCTTGGGGTCAGGTGCAGTCTTCGATCGGGAATATTATGGGGAGCGTGTTGTTTGTCTCCGGGTGGGGCTGGTTTTTGTACCAAGGGGTGGTGGATCCGGAAGGAGGGATCAACAGTCTTTGGCCGATCTTCGGGGTGGCAAATCAACTGCTGGCCGTCATGGCTCTGGGATTGGCCACCACGGTGCTGATCAAAATGGATCGGGCACGGTTAGCCTGGGTGACGATTCTTCCCCTGGGATGGTTGGTGACCGTTACCTTCTCTGCCGGGTGGATGAAAATTTTCAGTCCGGATCCACGGTTGGGATTTTTATCCGGAATGCAAAGAGCCTCGGAGTCGGGTCAGGCCAAGCTGGCCGCTGCCCAGGCAGTGAATGCCGGCGTGACCGCATTCTTTTTGCTCCTGGTGGTGTTGGTGCTGGGTGCCTGCGCGCAGGTGTGGTGGCGCAAGCTGAGCGGGGGGAAGGTCCCGCCCTTGGTGGAAGAGGCGGCTTAGAAAAAATAGATCAACGGGTGGAAAGATCGAAATAGGCGACGGAAAGAGGGGGCAACGCGGACAAAGGAATTCCGCCTTCGGGCAGATCTTTGGCAGGGGTCTGCCAAGTCGAGGGGTTTCCGGAAAGAAGGTCGGAGCCGGTCAAGGTCGACTCCGGCGCCAAGGCCAGAACTTTCAAGGCCTCTTCGGAAAGCTTCAGCTTCACCTCGGAGGCGGTGTTTTTCGGGTGGAGATTTGCGACCACCAGCAGAGAGCGTTGGGCGACCGGGTCGTAGCGGAGAAACGAGTAGAGCCAACGGCCCGATTCTCTCTTGCCGTTGGAGACGGAGTAGGAAGGGTTGTCTGCGTTGGCCGGATTCAGGGGAATAAAAATTCCCTGGGCGAGGGCAGGGTGAGTCAGGCTGTGGAGAAGACGACCGTAAAAAGCGCGCAGCTCGCGATTCAGCTCGGGTAGGCCGCCGCCGTCATACTTGCCCTGGTTCATCCACTGGATGAGGGTGGGGATGGACCAGTAATCGAAAAAGGTAGTTCGCCCCTTATCCAACTCAAAACCAGCGGCTCCGACATCGGCCGCTTCCCCGATTTCTTGGCCATAGTAGACCATGACAGGCCCGGGAGAGAGTCCAAAGAGGATGCCGCAGACCGGGCGACCCACGAGTGGGCCGTGCCCCCCCCAATGCTGGGGGGAGGCCACCCGGACCTCGTCATGGTTTTCCGCATAACGGACGGAGTTGTCTCCGACAAAACCGGACCGGCTGGCATGATCCAGGTCGTTGGCCCAGGCCTTTTCCTGATAAATTTCCATGAGACGCTTGTAGGCATCGTGCCCATAAACGGCGTCAAAGCCCGCCTCCAGCAAGCTGGTGGGATTGGACTTCAAAGGGGCCAATTCAGGGTTGGCGTCGGGGACCTCCAACCGAACATCGCCCTCGTAGCATTCGGCGTAAAAAAAGGTTTTTGGATTTCGTTCGCGAGCCCGCGCCAGGACCCAGTGCCAAAATTCCGAGGGAGCGATGTGGGCAACGTCACAACGAAAACCGTCAACCCCCATCTCCTGCCAGTAGGCCAGCACGGCATCCATTTTTTTCCATAGATTGGGAATGGGGGCCTCGGGCTGCGCCACGGTGGGGTGTTTGCGCTTGCCCTTGGCGCCCTGGGTGAAGTCGTAACCGTAGTTGAATTTGCAGGTCTCGTACCAAACATCCATTTTTGGACGCCAGGTGTCCTGGTTGTCCCCGGTCACCCGCCCCCGCCTGGATTCGGGTGGGAACAGACCGTCGATTTTTTCCTTTAATCCAGGAAAACGGTTTTCCTTGTCTTCCCAAATCACCCTCGTCGTGGGGGTGAGGGGCTCCTTTTTCTTGGGATCAAAAGTGGCCAACCGCAGAGGAGGCCCCTCCGAGTCTGCCTTCAGATAGTAAAAGTCATCCCCGGAAAAGAAGCTGCCACCTTGGTCGTCCCGACCGAAATCCCGTTCCGGATGAACCACCGAGGCATAACTACGGGCAACGTGATTGGGCACAAAATCCATAAAAATTTTCAAATTGTTTTGTTTCGCCCGGGCGAGGAGAGCCCTGAACTCCTCGAGCCGCTTGGCGGGATCGATGGCGTAGTCCGGACAGACGTCATAGTAATCACGGATCGCGTATGGACTGCCGGCAATGCCCTTGAGCAGGTCGGGGTCGTCGGGGGGCAGTCCGATGGAAGAGTAGTCTCGCGTGGTGGCTTGGCGAAGAACGCCGGTCACCCAAATCGCGTCAAAACCGAGTTTTTGGAGCGAAGCCAGCACTTCATCGTTGAGATCGGCAAACTTGCCGCAACCGTTCTGCTCGTAGGTGCCGTTGGGTATGCGGTTGGTGTTGGTGTTGCCGAAAAGTCGGGGAAACATCTGGTAGATCCGGAGTTTGCCGGCACCCCGGGCAAGCAAGCTCGACGGGGCGGCCTCCGTGGAGCCGACGGCGGGTACGCGGAAAGAAAGGGAATGAGAAAGATACCGGTCGTTTTCCCCGGGAAAGAGATAGGGGTCGGTGGAGTCGACTACCCGGCCCCAGCCGGAATTGACGGACATATCCTTGAAGATAGCCACCACCCCCAAACGGTCCTGGCTGGCTGTCCAGGCCCGGGGGATCTGAATCTCCCAACCGGCCTCTTTGCTGCCGGTTAGTTTCACTCCCGGGGCGTCTTTGGATTCGGGGGTCAGGCCGAAGCCGTTGAACTTGCGGAGGGAGATTTTCGGTTCGCCGGACGGACGGATGAGGAGGATGTGATCGGCCTGAAAGGGGAGAAACAGGGTGGAGCCGGTTTTGTTTTGGCCAAAGGGAACCATACCGGCTCCATTGGGGCCGGAGGAGGTGGCCACGATCAGGAGAGGTTGGGAGGCTTCCGGAAGTTTGCCCAGACGGAGGGAGAGGCTATCGGCCCCGGGGCCGGCGACCATTTCCAGGGGCAGGGAGGCCTGGGCCCAAGAGACAAAAGCGATGGGAAAAAGAAACAGTCCTCGCATCGGAAAAACTTAAAAAAACACTCCGGAAGTGGGAAGCCGAATCGGAAGATTAACGAAGCTCCTTCGCGGTAAAGCGAGCCCGCAGGGATACCCAGCGGGTGTTGGGGAGGATGAATTTTTTCAGCTCCAGCTCGATCCAGGGGAGGCGAAAGGCTTGGCAGGTGGCACGGGCGAGGTCGCGGGCGAGGCGCTCGATGAGTTTGCGGGGAGTCCGACGGGCCTCTTTTTCCAGCACCCGACTGAGGGCGTGGTAGTCGACGGTCTTGCCAAGATCGTCCCCGGCGGAGGCTTTGGCCAAGGAGGGTGCGGGAAAGACGGCGGTGCAAAGAATTTTCTGGGGCTTGCGGCGCTCGGCGTCGGGAACGCCGAGGTGGCAACGGAGCTTCAAGTCAACGAGGGAAAGGGTGGCGTTCATGGCTCACTCTAGGATGAAGTCAACCATTAGGCCAGAAGCGTGGATTCGGGCCTTTTGAATGCAAGGAGGGGCAAGGGAGAGTTAATGAACGCGCCCGTTGTGTGTTGATTCGGCTTGCGAAAAGAAAAAAGTTAATTTGGTATATTCCGGTGACTTTCTCCTGCCGCCCTTGGCCGGCTTTTGCGTTGGCGGCATTCCTTTTCAGGAGTCTGGTTCAGGCGGAGTCGGTGGCACCGGCCACGCCAGAGGCTGCAGCGGAATGGGCGCGAACCCTTCCCCAAAATGGGCGGATGCAGGCTTTGCATGGGGTCGTGGCCGGATGGGCGGATTCGGACCCAGTGGCTGCCATTCAATGGGCCAAAAACCTTGAGGCGCAGGATCAATGGGTCCTTTCTTCAGTGATCACCGTTTGGGGTAGGAAAGACCCGTCGGCTGCCTCCCGTTGGGTCATGCAAGCGCCGGAAGGGCCGGAGCGTATTGAATGGCTGCAGAATCTTGGTCAAGCATGGGGTGGAAAAGGTCGGACCGAGGCCGCCAAGTGGGGGGAGAGCCTCAAGAACCCGGAGGAAAAAGCGGCGTTTTTCGGTGGAATCGCCTTTTCGTATGCGATGAGTGAGCCTGAAGCTGGAATCCGCTGGGCGGAAGCGCTCACGGACCCAAAAAGCAGAAAAGCGGGCATCATCCAGGCGATTCGGGCATGGAGTTTCAAAGACAGGCCGGCGGCGGAAAAATGGGTGACGGGGCTGGCCGAAGGAGATCTTAAAAAAGATGCCCAGGAAGGCTTAAAAAACCGCATGGCTCGCCGAAGAATTTTAACCGGTTCCGCGGCCGCAGCAAAAAATCCTAGGCTCTCTTTTGAAACCCCGGCGGAACTGACTAAAATCGCAAGCACCCCCCTTAATCAAGCCCGTCAGGACGCCTACCTTGGCTACATTCTCCCATGGTTTGAAAAAGACCGGGAGAAAGCCGCCCAATGGGTGGCCGCCAAGATGAAGGGGTATGTTTTGACAAAAACTGCGGGAGCCGTGGCGCGGGAATGGTCCAAAAAAGATCCAGCGGCCGCCGCCGAATGGGTCCAGCAAATTCCCCCTTTTTGGCGCGATTTTGTAATCTCGCTCGGATCGGAATGGGCCGCGGAAAATCCCCAAGAGATCGCGTCGCAAGTCATGAAATGGCCGGACAACCAAAGGCGTCAGGCCATCCTGCGCGGGGTATGCGAAAGCTGGGCGCAAAAAGATCCGGCGGCAGCTTTGGCTTGGATTGATGCTCTGCCCCCAGGTGCCAGCCGCACCGAGGCGCGCAAAGGGCTGGTGGTGGGTTGGTCGATTAAGGACGAAGCCGGGTGCCGTGCCTGGGTGGAAAAACTCGCCAACGAGGAAGAAAAACAACAAGGCAAACATTATATCCTTCACGGAATGGCCCGAAGCAAGCCCCAGGCCGCCTTGAAAAACTTGATTTCTCGAACAGGGGAACCGGATCCCAACGAGTTCTACTGTTTCGCCAAGGAATGGGCGTTAACGGAGCCCGCGCCTGCGGGGGAGTGGGCCAAAAGTCTCCCGGAGGGAGATGCTAAGGAGGCCGCTTTGCAGGCATTGCTCCGTCAGTGGATCTATCTCGATGCCGTAAAAGTTGGTGATTGGGCAGCACAACTGCCGGAGAAGGCCAGTCGCGAAGCAGCGCTGGAGGCTGTCATGGAAAAATGGGTGGAACAAAATCCGACGGAGGCGGCGTCGTGGACCCAAGGCATGAAAGATTCCTCCAAAAAGTCAGAGGCTTTGGTTGCAATGGTCAAGGCTTGGGGTCAGATCGATCCTGCCGAGGCCCAAAAATGGGTGGCGTCTCTGCCAAATGGAAAGGAGAAAACCGTCCTGCAGGAAGAGGTGAATCCGGCGTTGGATGAAGAACTCACGGCGGGAGAAGAGGCTCCGGATTTCAGTGTTCCCACACTGGAGGGGAAGACAATCAAGCTCTCGGATTATCGGGGGAAGTACGTGTTGCTTGATTTTTGGGCCACTTGGTGTGGGCCCTGTCGCGGGGAAACCCCAAATTTGAAAAAAGTTTTCGAAGCTTACGGCAAAAGGGAAAATTTTGTGATGATCGGCCTGTCGTTGGATCAGGACAGGGATAAGCCACGGTCCTATGGAAAAGAGAATGGGTGTGAGTGGATCGGCGGCTTCTTGGGTGACTGGGGTAAAGACAAAGTCACCAAAAAATACGGGGTACGTGGAATTCCCTCGATCTGGCTGATCGGGCCTGACGGCAAGGTGGTGCAGAGCGATTTGCGGGGCGATGGGATCCTGCAGGCAGTCTCTGCGGTCTTGGATCCAAAAAAGTAACTATCCAAGGGGTAGAGAATAGAGCGACTTAGATTGAGGGGAGGCCTTTTTGGGGGCGGCGAAAAAGGGCGAACAGGATGAAGGCCACTTCGGCCAAGGCAAAAGCGGCGACATAAGATCGACCCCCGGAGCCGAAGCCGTAGCTATGGAGACCCTTGCCGAGAACGAAGTTCACCCCGTACCAGGCCATAAGGATGGTGAGGAAACCGGCGATGGAGCCCAAGGCCAAGCCGTACCCGGTGAACCAACCAGCCAACCGTCCATGGAGGAGCACGAGATAGGAGAGAAGAGCCACGAGGGACCAGGTTTCCTTGGGATCCCAGTCCCAAAAGCGGCCCCACGAGTAGTTGGCCCAGACACCACCGAGGATCACGCCGGTGGCCAGCAGTAGGACTCCGATTTGAAGGGACCGGTAGAGGTGCATGACACCGGGATCCTCGTTGGACAGGGCGGTGTTCTTTCGCATCGCGCCAACGACAAGGAAGTGACCCAAGGCGGTGGCCAACGCGAAGGCCCCGTAGCTGAGGGTGACCGTCAAGACATGGACGGTGAGCCAAAAGTTGCTGCGCAGGACCGGAACCAAAGGATTCATGGCGGGATCGAGGACGGCGGGTTGAAGGTCGGAAGCAATCAGCGCGAGGATGACCACGGGCGCAGCGGCCAAGAGATAGCTGGGAGAGCGGTAACGGAAGGAAAAGAAAAGCGCGAAGAGCGAGGTGCCCAGCGCCACCCAGAGGATGCTTTCGTACATGTTGGTGACCGGAGGGCGCCCCGCCAGCCAGACCCGCACGGCGAATCCTCCCGCGAGCAGAAAGAAACCGGTCAGCGCCAGAAGCCAGCCGAGCCGGCGACCCAGCCCCGAGGTCGCTTTTCCCGCGACAAGGAGGCAGAGGCCGGAGATAAGCCAGGCCACCCAAGCCCAGCGGAAGGGGTGGAAATTAAAGTACCAGGATTCCGCCCGGAGTTTGGCGGGGGAAAATTCCCCGCGGGTTTGCAGGGAGCGGAGCGACTCGGCCGATTGGAACGGTGCCGGAGCCCAAGCGACCCCTGGCGGCGATCCCGCCGGTGGTGGGAGCATGCGAAACGCCTCGCCAGACCGAAGGGAGGAGAAAATGCCGAGACGCATCCTCACGGTTTGGGCGGCAGCGGCGAGGGGTGGAACGGTTGCCGTGCTGCCGGATGCCCTGGCGGCATCCGCCTCTGCCGCCAACTGGTTGAGGCGGGGGAGGGCGCTGAGCCGGGCAAAGCTGTGGAAGCGGTCCTTTCCTTCCAGACCGATTTCTTTCCTCAGGGCGGCATTGTCGACGAGAATCACGGGCGCCTCCTCCCAGCCGGCCGGATGTTGCCAAAGGGAAAGGATGAACTGACGGGAGCCGAGACGCCCGAGGCCAGGAATGGTGAGGGTGGTGCGACCGGTGAGGGAGGCGGTCATTTCCTGGGTGAAGCCGAAGAAAGGTTTGATGCGGCCGCGATGCTGGATGGCCAGGGAATCGTAGGCGGAATCGTTTTCCGCCAAAGTGACATCGGCACGGGCGATCCCGGTTGCCCCCAAAAGAAGGAGAAGAAAAAAGGATCGGATCATGATTCGGCGGATTTGGGGTCCCGAAGGTAAAACATGGAGAAGATTCCAGCCACCACAAGGAGCGAACCGGTCCACTTCAGCATCCAGCCGGGGTCGTGCAGAACCTGCAGCGTGGTGCGGTTTAGGTTTTGGGGATCCCAGCCGGCCTGGGAAAACTTGTAGGACAGGCCGGTGATCTGGGGCCACAACCCCGGCGGGAAGGTGGCGGGTTGGTTCATCTGGAGCTTGGCAGGGACTTCCAGATTCTTCTTTTCCTCGGCAAACGTGACGGAGGCGAGAAAGTCGGCCGGTTCCTCAGTGCCGGGATCGCGCGGCACTTCAAAGGAATCCAGGCGGACGGTGAAGGGGAGGGGTTGAAGTTCCAGTCCAAATCCGATCCGTGAGGCGGCGCCATCCGTCTGGAGGATGGCCGAGGTTCCGGAAGCAATCCAACGGGCCGTGCCTTCGGAACCGGATGGATGACGAAGGCGGGCGCGGAGAGCCGGCCGTCCGGGCCGAGGGTCGGAATCGGGCAGGGGCTCGGTGACAGACTCGATCCGGGCGGACGACTCCCAGGCCACCAGACGAGCGGACCAACCCCGCCAGCCCGGAGAAAATTTATCTCCCGGGCGAATTTCGCCGAGCACCGGGTTTTCGTTGCCGGATCGTCCTTGGAACCGGACGGAGCCCGGGGTCGTGCCTGGTGCGAGGAGCAGTTGGGCCGGTGCCGAGGAATCGGAGACCGCCCCCTCCAGCATGACGAGCACGGCTGGATTTTCGGGCTGCTCGCCTTCCGTGGCCGGCTGTCCGTCCCGCAGGACAAGATTCGGCCAGTAACGGGCGGCCAGAATCTTGGTCCCGTCCGGATCCGTCAGGGTGCGACCCAAGATTTCAGAAAGGCGATAGACTTCGCCGGAACCGTCCGGGCGGAGAATTTCGAACTCCATCGGCGCTTTGGTTTCACGGGATCCGACAAAAAAGCGGTAGCCGCTGGATGTTCCGGCGGTGTTGTGAAGAATCGGATGGGAGGGATCCTGCGCCAGGATCATTTGGGTTTCGCGGAACGTCGGGCGTGGTTCCGCTGATCCGCCCAAGGAATCTCGGAATTCCACCATGGCCATCTGGCCGAGATCGATGCGGGGAAAGGTTCCCAGGGCGAGGGAGACGATCATGGGTTCCGGGCCAAAAGGTCCGGTGAGTTCCAGAGTAAGTCCGGGCTGGGTGGAGGAAGGGTCGGGAGTCAGGACGGCTTTTTCATGAGCACGGCGGGTGAAGCCGTCAATGACCAGACGGACCTCCGATCCGGGGAGGGGAAGAAGGCGCGGCCGGTCGGGGCGGGGGGGTCGAACTTCCGGATCAAAGGGGGTGGAAAAAAGCTGGCCGGTGGCCGGACTTTCGACCGTCAGGCGAGGCCGATCGAGAAGAACCTCGCGGACGGGAGGAGCCCCCTTGGAGAGATCCACGGAACCCTCGAAGCCTTTGGCCCGGCCCAGCAGGGCTCCCGCCAGAAGAACCAGAATGCCGGCGTGGGTGATGACAAAGCCGGCATGTTTTCTTTCCCACGGCCAGCGGGTGGCGGCGGAGCAGGTGAGGTTCAGCCCGAGCAGCAGGAGCCAAACATTGAACCAGGGTGCCTGGTAAACGTAGGCGCGCGCGACCCGGGCACTGAATCCCGACTCGAGAAATGTGGCGACGGCACAAACCCCGGCAAGGCTTAGAAGGAGCAGGATGGCGAGGTCAAGGGATCCCAAGGCGTGGACGGATCGCCAAACAAAAGATCGGGCGCAGCGTTCCGCTGCCAGAATTTTCCGATCTTCCTTGGAACTCATTCTGTCAGGCTAGGGAGAAGTGAAGGCGGGACAAGGGAGGCTGTTGCCCTCAAGTTATTCCCTGCCCATTCCTTCGGGCAGGGGTTGAAAATGGCCAAAGAACCCCGAGAGGACAGATTGAAAAGGTATGAATCTTTTCTGGATTGCTGGCATGGCTTTGGCCCTGGTTGGGTCCGTGCAGGCTGAAAAATCCCCACCCCTCCAGCCGGTCCGGTTGGGAAAGAAATTTGGATTTGTGGATTCCCGGGGAACCTTGGTTCTTCCCGCCCGCTTTGACTGGGCTTGGCCCTATACCCAGGGCAGGGCAGGGGTACGGTTGGGGCGGGACTGGTTTTTGTTGGATGAAGAAGGGAAACGGGCCAGTCAGGAGCGATATGATTGGGTCGGATGTTTTAGCGACGGGTTGGCGCCGGCCCGGCTGGGTCGGAGATGGGGGTATGTGGGGCTGGATGGGGCTTGGAAAATCGAGCCGTACTTTTCCGATGCCCGTCCTTTTCGAGAGGGAGTAGCGGCCATTCAGGTGGGGGGGAGTTACTCCATCGTCGATAAAACCGGCTGTTTGGAGGGGGTTTTAGGGGTGGATATGGCTCCTCCTTTGGGGGATCGCGTGGCTCCCGGGGCTTTGGGGGGGAGCTGGGGTTTGATCGGACCTCAGGGAAAGTATGTGCTGGAGCCATGTTTCGACGAGATTCGGGAAGCCAAGGAGGGTCGGATTCCCTTTCGGGAAGGATCTCTCTGGGGTTTTTTGGACTGCGAAGGAAAAGTTTTGGTTAAGCCGCAGTTCCTGGTCGTGGCTCCCTTCCACGCCGGCTGGTCTCGCGTGACTTTGCTCAGCGGCCGCACCGGGTTTATGAATCTGCGAGGAGAATTGGCTGAGCGTCGCCTGGTGGAAGATCTTTCGACAGCGGCGGGCGAATAATCTCGCCGTTTAAAGAAACAATTGTTCGTTTTGCCGTGCGAAAGCGGCATCAAGGCCAAACCCTTGGGCCTCGGCGATCAGGCTTTCCTCCATGGTTTTTAATTGTGGGTCAGCGTGACCCGGATCGAAATGAGTCACGAGAATTCGTTTCGCTTTGGCGATGACGGCCTCCTGCAGGCAAAGCGACGGGGTGCCGTGTCCCCAGCCCCTTCGCTTTTCATGTTCCTCGTCCGTGTACTGTCCGTCGCAGATCAGCAGGTCCGCCCCCCGGGTCAACTTGATGAGCGGGCTGGCTGGATCAATGGGGGGTTCGTTATCCGTGGCAAAAACAACGGAACACTCCCCGCGTAGGCCGGGACCGTCGAAGCGGTAGGCAAAACAACCGCCGGGATGGCGGGTCAGGGCACTTTGTACCCGCACCGTCTCCTTGCCGGAGGCAAACTTCATCTCTTCGCCCGGCTGAACTTCCCGGAAAGTAAACTGGGCTTTCAGTTCAGGAAACCCGGCGGGAAAGTAAGGTTCTTCCTGTTGGGCAAAGAGGGCTTTTTGGATGATGTTGCCGGAGGGGCGCCCGGGTAGGCGGGGGGAAAGAATTTCGATGGTGTTGCCTGGCACGTAGGCCGGGGCGAAAAAGGGAAAACCTTGGAGGTGATCCCAGTGTGCGTGGGTGAACAGGATCGTGTAGTGCTTTCTTCCGGAACGCAGCCAATGAAGACCTGCGCGCCGGATGCCGGTGCCCGCATCCACAATCAACAAGCCGTCCGAGTTCCATTCGAGGCTGAGACAGGTGGTGTCTCCGCCGAACCCATGGGTCGGGCCATCGGGGGTGGATGGGGTGGGAATGCTTCCCCGGGTTCCCCAGAAGGTGAGCTTCACGTCCTCCCTTTCTCCCTCGGAAGTGGGCGGCCGAGAAGCAGGATATTTCTCTCCCCGATTCGCTTTCGCTCCACCCGGGGAAAGCCCTCATGGATGAACAGGCCGCCCCAACCGCCCGCTCCCAACTCCCCAGGCTTTCGGGAGGGCGCATGGTCGGGATCGTATGCCTTGCCGTGATCGATCAACCGAAAAAGAAGTTCCTTGGGCCCGTGCTCCACCTCGATCCGGACCCAACCCGGGCGACCCGAGTAGGCGTGCAGATGGATGTTGGCGAGAGCCTCATCCACCCCGGCCAGCATTCGGGCGGCCTCGAGGTCGCCAAAACCGGCGTGCCGGGCCCATTTTTCGGCCAAGGCACGCAGCCCGTGGAGGCGAGGCGGCGCGAGCTCGATGTCGAGCCCGGCTTCAGGGGCGGAGGAAGCCGGATCCACGCGGGTCAGTCGTTCGGGATGGGGGCGGGAACGGGCTTGTCGCTTTGCATAATTTTCTCTTCGGAGGGAAGCCGAGGAACCGGCCCGCCGAATACCAGCCGCCAGGGCTTGCGGGCCACGGTGCCGACAAATGTCTTTCCGTACGTCGAGATGACTTTGAAGTTATCCATGACTACCCGGAGATCGGTGATCAGTTTGTTGATGGCGTTCTCGTTTTTCGAAATGAGATCGTTCGCCTGGTCGAGAAGTTGCTTGCCGGCGGTCATGACTTCGTCAAGGGAGGCGGAGCGTTTGGCGTAAAGGATCGTTCCGGGGACTAGTCCTGGATTGATCACCGGGCCGGGCTCCAAGTTGAGGTATTTTTCGCCCAAGATCGTGTCTGCCGTGATGCTGGCCGTGGTGCCGATCCGAAGCTCAGGCAGGGGATGATGGATATCCGCAACGACGCGGATGGCGCAATCAGGTGAAATCTTAAGGCGCTCCTCGTCGCTGAGAGGGCGCACCGAACGGATTCGTCCCACGGCGGCTCCGGCGTAGCGGACCTCCGCCTGCTTGTCCAAGCCCACTGCGGAGGGCAGATCGATCGTGAGAGTGGCCTTGGCGGGGGAGAGATGGACTCCGGAAATGGCCAAGGTCAGCGCCACCAGCATAGCCACGCTGCAAAGGATGACCAGGGCGGCCACCAGAAAATCCGTGCGGAAAGCTTTCATGGGAAAGGTAAGATTCAGCCGTCTCCGAGAAGGTGTTTCAAGTATTCATCTTGGGCCAGGCGGAGGGGAATCGGGCCATCCGCCTCGCCGCGGATGAACTGCTGAAGGAAGGGGTCTGGATTCTTGCGGATCTCCTCGGGCGTGCCCTCCGCTACAATCTCTCCCTGGCGGGAGCCGCTCCCCAGCATGATCATGCGGGTGGCGATCCGGAACACGCTGGTCATGTCATGGCTGACGACCACGGCGGTGGCGCCGATCTTGCGGGTTCCATCAAGGGTCAGCTGATCGACCACTGCGGTCATGACAGGATCAAGGCCGGAGGTGGGCTCGTCGCTGAACAGGATTTCCGGGTCCAGGGCCATGGCCCGGGCCAGGCCCACCCGCTTGCGCATGCCACCGCTGAGCTCCGAGGGCATGAAGTTTTCAAATCCGGTCAGGCCGACGAGCTCCAATTTCATCTTCACAATCATCTCAATGAGTGACGGATCGATGTCGCTATGTTGGCGGAGCGGGAGGGCGATGTTTTCCCCGACGGTCATGGACTGAAAGAGGGCTCCGAACTGGAAGTTCATCCCGAAGCGAAGGCGGATCCGGTCCATTTCGAATGGATCCATCCGGGTGATCTCCTCGCCGAAAAGGTGAATTGATCCGGAGGTGGGTTTCTGGGCCCCGATGAGACAACGGAGCAGCGTGGTTTTGCCGCAACCACTGCCGCCCATGATCACGAAGGTTTCACCGGCGCGGACCTGGAAGCTGATGTTGTCGAGGACGCGGCGGTCGCCGAAGACCAGGACCAGATTGCGAACCTCAAGAATGACCTCACCGGCCTTGAAAATCTTTTTTGGTCCGGAACCGATTTTTCTGGGGGCCTCTCTCATAGCACGAAAAAGAAGAGGCCGGTCAGGGCCGCATCCGCAATGATGATCCAAAGGATGGAATAAACGACGGAGGCCGTGGTGGCCCGGCCCACGCCTTCCGCGCCGCCGCTGACACCGAGTCCCTGGTAGCAGGCGATGGTGATGATGAGATGGGCGAAGACGACGCTTTTGATCAGGCCGGAGTAGAGATCCCACAACTCCGGCCGCTGGACGGCATGGGTGATGTAGAACGAGGAAGTCATGTCGAGGGTGCCGACACAAACCGCCCACCCCCCGGCCAGACCGATACAGTTTCCGAAGACCGTCAGGATGGGCAGCATGATCATGAGGGCGAGGTAGCGGGGGACGACGAGGATCCGGGTCGGGGAGATGGCCATCACCTTGAGGGCTTCGATTTCCTCATTCACCTTCATGGTGCCGAGCTCGGCGGCGACGGCGGAACCACTGCGGCCCACCACGATAATCGCGATGAGCAGGGGGCCAAGTTCCCGCAGAAGACTCAGGGAAACCAGGTCGGGAATGAACGCATTGGCGCCCAGTTTGCCCAGTTCGGTGGAGGCCTGCATGGCGAGGATGAAGCCGACGCTGAGGGCGACAAGGCTGGCCATAGGCAAGGCTTCGACACCGATCCGGATCATCTGCCGAAGGGTGAGGGCGGGGGAAAGAACGCGGGGGTTGGTCAGGCCCCAAAGCAGAAAGCTGTAAATCCGGGCGTTGAGGGTGACGTAGCCTTCCCCCTCCACGCGGCGCAGGGCATCGACGAGGAATCTCAAGAGGCGGCGAGGGCTTGGAGGGCTTCGGGTTCGGAGGAAAAGATGGAGAAGACCTCGGTGAGGCGGACAAGCTCGAACGAACTGCGCACGGAAAGATTGAGGCAGCAGAGGCCAAACTTTCCCTGAAAGGAGCGGGCGGATTGGTAATATTCGATCAGGGTGGCAAGCCCCGAAGAGTCGATATAGCCGACCTCGGCAAAATTCAGGAGGAGGCGGGGGGTCTTGGCCTGAGCTTTGGCCTTCAGGGCCGCGCGCAGGGACGGGGAGACATGGAGATCAATCTCGCCTTGGATGGCCAGAACCAACACGTTCTTCTCGCTTTTCTCCGTGATCTCCATTCAACCGAATTCTAAGAGGAAGGCCATTTTCTCCCAAGATCAAAGAGGGACTTTTCCGCTGGCCGTGGGGGCGGGTTGGGGAGATTCTGGAGCCGGTGAAGCTCGCCAACCTCTTCCGTCCGCCGCCGCTGGATCCCAAACTCAAAACGGTCGGCACGGCCTCAATTTTTCAAAACTGCACCCGGCAGGAGCTGGAGACCCTCAAGCTGTACCTGCATGAACGCCACTATTTAGAGGGAGAGATTGTCTTTGACGAGGGGGAGGAAGGGGAAGGTGTCTATATCGTGGTTTCCGGAAAATTCCGTGCGACCCGCAAGGGAATGTTGAAGAAAAGAAATTTGGGGGAGATCCTGCCGGGGGAGTGTTTTGGGGAAATCGCATTGTTGAAATCCACCCCCCGCCTGGCGACGGTCGTGGCAGAAGAGCCTTCCGTGGCCTTTGCCATGTTCCGGTCCGATCTGGAACGCTTGGCGGATGCGCGGCCACGTCTGGGATTCAAGGTGGCCGTGCAGGTCGCACGGCTTATGTCCTCCCGCCTCCACCGTTTTCTCGAGGGCCATACGGATTCCTCGATCCTTTCCTAATTCTTGAGCCAGGAAATCCGCATCGCCCATTCGCGCACGCTGGAGCACCCGATCATCTGGGTCGGCGTCATTGGCAGCACCCTCGGTTCCATTGTGCTTCTGGACCGGTTTGCCTGGCTGGCCCTGCCCCTGATCCTTGCGGTGGTTTTCTACTACCTCGTTCATCCCTTTTTGGTCCGTCTCCAGCACTGGGGACTGGCCCCCCAACATTCCCTGGCCATCTTCCTCGTGCTCGCTTCCCTGCTTTGTGTCGTGGCGTCTTTGACTCTTTTGCCCGCCATGTTGAATTCGGTGAGCCAGTTCCAGACCAACCTACCCGATACGATGCAAAGACTGACGCAGATTGCGTCCGAATTCCTGAAGAACATCGAGGCCCGTTTTCCGATGGCCAAACGGGCCGGCCTGGCGGAGGGGTTGGAGGCGAGGATTGATTTTTTCGCGCAAGGCAAAGGAACCCAGTTTGCGGGGGACGCGGCGCTCTTTGCCTTCAAATGGCTCCCCAGCCTGCTGTTGGTGCCCTTTCTGACGTTTTTCTTTCTTCGGGACGGCACGGCTTTCCACCAAATGATCCTGCGGGCCGTGCCCAACGCCTTTTTTGAAAAGACCCTGCTGTTGTTCGACCGGATGGACCGGCAGATGCACGCCTATTTCCGGGGGATGTTTTGGCTGACCATGCTCGACACGGTCACGCTGGGCATCGGGCTCTGGTTCCTCGGGCTGGACAAAGGCGTTTTTACCTTTTCCCATGCAATGTTGCTGGGGTTGATCTGCGCGGTTTTTGCGTGGGTCCCCTACGTGGGGACCGCCGTGGGAGGCTTGGTCGCGGTCTGTGTCTGTGCACTCCAGGCTCCGCATGATCCCCAACTTTTGCTCGGGGTGGTCCTGCTGTTTTGCGGGGTCCGACTCCTCGACGAATTCCTCTACACTCCGATGACGGTCGGGCGGGCCCTGCACGTTCATCCCCTGGTAACCGTGATGATGATTTTTGCAGGGGGAATGTTGGGTGGCGTGTATGGCTTGCTGTTGGCCCTGCCCTTGCTCGGGATTTTTACCGTCTTGGGCCAAATGTTTGGGGAGATCTGGTTTGATCCCCGTCTCCGCGCCCGTCACGCCGCACGGAATCTTATCGAGAAACAGTTGGCCTCCAAAGACTTGGGATTGTAATCGCTCCAAACACCCGGGGTCGCAAGCTTGCCCCCTCCCTTGAGGGTGGGCACAATGATTCAATGCGCAAAAGTTCGACCCGTAAATCCTCCCGCCAATCGAAACGTGCCTCCATCGCCCGGGATGTCCGGGGAGTTATTTCCGACGCCGAGAAACTGCTCCATGCCACCGCGGGGGAATTGGGCGAAAAAGCCAGGGAAGTCCGCCAGGAGCTGGCCCGCAAACTGGAGGCGGCTAAGGAAAAATTTCAAAGTCTGGACGATGTGAAGGAAGCGGCGGAGGAGGGACTGAAGGAGGTCGATCAGGTTATCCGCAAGCACCCCTACGAATCCGTCGGCGCGGCTTTGGTGGCCGGCCTGATCATTGGCGCTCTGCTGAATCGCCGCTGAGGTTTCACGATGATTGCCGCGCTGCGCGACCTGGCCCTCACTTCCGTCAAGTTGGTGGAGGAACGCCTTCGCCTGCTGGGGGCGGAGTTGCAGGAGGAAAAATGGCGGGCCGTCGAGGCTGTCCTCTGGCTCGCCATCGCCCTGGTGCTGGGAGCCCTTTCGTTGCTGGTGGCCTCGCTGGCCGTGGTACTTTCCGTTTGGCCCGATCCGCATGCCCGGATTTTCGCCCTTCTGGGGCTGGCGTTGCTTTACGGCGCCGGCGCCCTCTTTGCCTTTCTCCGCATGCGCAAGCGCACGATCGGGGAAGGCATGCCATTCGCCGACACTGTCGCCGAATTCCAGAGGGACCGGGAATGGTTGAGCTCCAAGCGCTGAAACGCGCGCGCGAAGCGCGACTCGCCTGTGCCGCCGCCGCCCGCAGGTCCGGATGGGAGTTTCGCCGTGCCGTCGGCCAGCTTTCCGATGTCGGCCGTTGGCTCGACGGAGGGGAAAAAGTGCTGCGCCTCTCCAGCCAGTGGGCCGGGCTGGGCTGGGCGGCGGTCCAGTTGTTTTCCGGGGGCAAGAGCGGGCCCGGGCGCTGGGCCGGGAAGCTTTTTGCCGGATCCAAACTCCTTCAGCTATTCCTCAAGGCCGTGGAAGGCAGGCGCCCGTAGCGGCACGGGCCCTTGCCTATGAGAATCGTTGTTAAAATCGGCAGCAGCCTGCTCGCGTCCCCGGCGGGGGGGCTGGCCATCCGCCGTCTGCGCGACTGGGCGGGTCAGATCGCTCGGCTACAGCGTTCGGGCCACGAGGTGATTCTCGTCAGTTCCGGTGCGATTCGTGCCGGCATGCAGGCCTTGAAAATGAAGAAACGGCCCTCCTCCCGTCCCGAGTTGCAGGCCTGCGCCACCATCGGACAACCGCTCTTGATGCGGGCCTATGCCGATGCGCTGGCCCCGCACCGGCTGCTGGCCGCCCAAATCCTGCTCACCTCCTGGGATCTGGACAGCCGCCGGATTTACGACAACACCCGGGCCACGCTGCACACGCTCTTGCGGCAAAAACGGGCCGTGCCGGTATTCAACGAGAACGATGCGCTCTCGTTTGAAGAGATCGCCTTGCTCAACGCCTTCGGCGACAACGACCGGCTCTCCGCCCACGTGGCCATCCTGGCCAAAGCGGACCGCCTGGTGATCCTGACCGATGCGCCTGGGTTGATGAGCCGGCCCGACGGCGGTGGCCAGCTGATCCGGCGGGTGCGGAAGATCGACGAAAAAGTCCTCGCGGTGGCCGGTGGCGCCGGCAGTGCGGGATCGGTGGGCGGTATGCGTTCCAAATTGGAGGCGGCGCGTGTCGCGCTGGCCCGCGGGATTCCGGTGCTGATCGCCGACGGCCGGCGACGGAAAGTCCTGGGGGAATCCACCAAGGTTTCGGCGCATGGCACTTGGATCGCCCGATGAGCGCCGTGGCGGAGTTGGCCGCACGGGCCAAGGAGGCGTCGCGCCGCATGGCGGTGCTTTCCGCCGACGAAAAAAACGCACTTTTACTGGCGATGGCCGAAGAATTAGCCGCCCGGAAAAAAGAAATTCTCCAGGCCAACCGGCAGGACGTGGCGGCGGGGAAGGAGGCCGGATTAACCGGTGCGCTGCTCAACCGGCTGGAGCTCACCGACAAACTGTTTGCCGACATGGTGGAGGGGGTGAGGCAGGTAGCGCGCCTGCCCGATCCGGTGGGGGAGGTGGTGCGGAAATGGAAACGGCCCAACGGGCTGGAGATCGAAAAAGTCCGTGTCCCCATTGGGCTGATCGGGATTATCTACGAGTCGCGCCCCAACGTGACGGTGGACAGCGTCGTACTTTGTCTGAAGACCGGCAATGCTGTTCTGCTACGGGGTGGGCGGGAGGCGCGGCACAGCAACCGGGCCCTGGCCCAGACCTTGGGCGAGGCGGCGCGAAAGAAGAAACTGCCCGCTGAGGTGGTGGCCTTGGTGGAGGACGAGAGCCGGGAGAGCATCCCCGAAATGTGTCGGTTGGACGGGGTGCTCGACCTTTTGATTCCCCGGGGAGGCCACGGTCTGATTGAAACGGTGCTGCAACACGCCCGCGTTCCCGTGATCAAACATTCCCACGGCGTATGCCATGTCTTTGTGCACCGGGCGGCGGATCCCGCCATGGCGGAAGCGATTGTGGTGAACGCCAAGTGCCAGCGGCCCGCCACCTGCAACGCGGCCGAGACCCTGCTGGTGGACCGGGAGGGGGCGGAAAAAATTCTTCCCCGGCTGGTGCGGGCTTTGCGGGCCAAAGGGGTGACGCTGTTTGGGGACGAGACCGCGGCGAAAGCCTCGGGGGAAAAACTTTCTCCTCCGGCCGACTGGAAGACGGAATATCTCGATCTGACGATGGCGATCCGGGTGGTGGACGGAGTGGACGGGGCGCTGGAGCATCTGGCGCGCCATGGGAGCCATCACTCCGACGCGATCGTCACGCAGGATCGGGCCGCGGCGGAGCGTTTTCTCCGGGGGGCCGATTCGGCCGCGGTCTACTGGAACGCGTCGACGCGTTTCACGGACGGGGGGGAATTTGGTTTCGGCGCGGAGATTGGCATCAGCACGGACAAAATCCATGCCCGTGGCCCAATGGGATTGGAGGAGTTGACCTCGTACAAGTACGTTGTGACCGGCCACGGGCAGTTGCGCGAATAAACCGGCGTGAAAATCCCCTTCGGCTGGAAGATTCACCTGTTCTTTGCCGTCATCACCGCCTTACTGCTGGTGGTTGTCCTAAGTGCTCGGCAGGAAACGCCGTTCGGCTTCGCGGATGTGGTCGCCATGGCCCAAGATCGGGCTACCCGGCCCCAGGAACCGTTCCGACCGGTGGCCGCGGAATTTCTTCGCTTGAACTATGACCAGCACCGGGACATCCGCTGGAAAAACGACCGCAGCCTATGGCGTTCCGAAGGCCTTCCTTTCCAAATCCGTTTCTTCCACCCGGGGTATATCTTCAATCGGGTCGTGGAAATCTTTGTTTTGCCGGACAGCCCGTACCAACCGATCCGTTACTCGCCGGAATTTTTTGATTTCGGGAAAAATGTCTTTAAGGAAAAACTCCCCACCACCGGCAGCTACGCCGGTTTCCGGATCCATTATCCCCTGAACCGGCCGGATGTCTTGGACGAGCTTTGCGTTTTTTTGGGGGCCTCTTACTTCCGGGCCTTGCCGCGGGGGCTTCATTATGGTGTCAGCGCGCGGGGTTTGGCCCTCAACACGTATGTGGCCGGTCGCCAGGAAGAGTTTCCTGTTTTCACCAAATTCTGGCTCGAAAAGCCCACCGCCTTTGCGAAAGAATTCACCCTGCTGGCCTTGATGGATTCCGAAAGCGTCAGCGGGGCGTACCAATTCAAAATCTTTCCCGGAGAGGAAACCCGCATGGAGGTGGAAGCCCGCTTATTCTTCCGAAAAACCCCCTCCATGATCGGATTGGCCCCCATGTCCTCGATGTTTTGGTTCAGTGAAAACACCAGCAACACCTTCGGGGATTTTCGGCCCGAGGTGCATGATTCGGACGGCATGCTGTATCAGAAAGAGAATGGAGAGTGGGTTTGGCGTCCCTTGACCTGGGCCCGGCAGATCCAGGTGAATATTTTTCCGGATTCCAATCCCAAGGGTTTTGGTTTGCTCCAGCGGGACCGGGAATTCAGCCACTATCAGGATCTCGAGGCCTTGTATCACCTCCGTCCCAGCCTTTGGGTTCGGCCTTTGGAGGGCTTTGGGGCTGGGAGCCTGCTCCTCATGCAGTTGCCGACCGGAAACGAATACACGGATAATGTAACCCTTTTTTGGAAATCGGAGGCCCCCGTCCTGCCGGGAAGTTCGCAAACGATTCGTTATGAAATGCGCTGGCTCAAGCAAGCGGAGAACTTGCCTCCCCTGGGCCGCTGCATATCCACCCGGGTGGATGATCAGGAAAAGAAAAACCAACGGACTTTTCATCTGGATTTCTCTGGGGGGGCCCTGGCGAATCTCCCCGCGGGACAGACGCCAGCCTGGGAGGCCTTTTCTCCCACCGGGGCGAAGATCTTGAAGCCTCAAATTGTCTGGAATGAGTACAACCAATCCTGGCGCTTTAGCTTTTTAGCGCTGAAGGAACCGGGAAACCGTCCCCAGGAAATCCTTTGTCGTTTGGTCGGACCGACGGGCCACATCTCGGAAACCTGGAGCTATACATGGCTGCCGTAGCGCCCTCCGACGGCTGGGATCAGGCGGCCAAGGGGGTGGGAACCTGGCTGGAGCGGTTGGGGGTTCGTCCCGAGGAGCGGCGATTGGGGCTTGTTCTTGAAATTCTGCAGGAAGCGCGAAAAAAAAGGACCAAAGGAATCCCAGCCGTGGCGGCCATGGACGTGGCCTTTGGGCGGTTGGAAGATTGGGCTGTTTCCATTTTTCCGGAATCCTCCCGCGAGCGGGCGGTTGCGCAGGCTCTCGTCGCGATGGCCGGATCCATGCCGGCGGACCGGGCCGGCCAGCTGATCCTCTGCTCGCCCTGTCCATCGGAGGATGCGGAGCTTCTGAGGCAGTTTTCACATGGCGGTGGGCTGGAAATTCGCCTTTCCCGGATGACGGCGAGGGGGATCCGCTTCGGCCCCATTGAGACGATTGCCCAGGAAACTTGGCATAAATTCGGCTGGGCTCCGATTTTTCAAGCTCTCCTGATTTGGACGGTGGTGTTTTTTGTGCTCCTTTTTCTTTTGGAAAGGGGGCGCATTTCTTGAGGACCGCCGGGTTGCGGCTGCGTCCGATCACGGCCGAGGAGGTCGCTTTTCGCCGGGCGGTGTTTTTCGGCGCGGTGGTGGCCGGAACCGGCCTTGGAGTCTGGTTTTTGGCCCGGGCCTTTGTTTCCGAGGGCTTTTCTTTCCTCGAAATATTCCAGTTGGTTCTTTTCGGACTGCTTTTTCACCAAATCGTGGCGGGTTGCTGGCTGGCGTTGTTGGGGGCGTGGTCCCTCCGTTTTGAGAAAAACTATCCCGGCCCATGGACCGAAGCCGGTGCCGGACCCGCGCAGCCTGATTTGCCTCGAACGGCGATTGTTCTTCCCATGTACAACGAAAACCCCGGCCCGATCTTTTCCGTGGCCGAGGTGCTCTGGCGGGATCTCCGTTCGGCCCCCGGGGAGTTCGAATTGTTTTTTCTCAGCGATTCCAACCTGCCCGAACAGTGGATGGCGGAGGAGCGGGGTTGGTTTGAGCTGTGCCGTCGCACGGGGGCTTGGGGGCGGATTCATTACCGGAAGAGGCGGTCTCCCCGCCACGGCAAAAGCGGAAATCTTGCCGATTTTTGCCGGCGTTGGGGGGCTCATTTTCGTTACATGATCACGCTGGATGCCGACAGCCTGATGACGGCTTCCCTCATCCGGCAACTGGTTGTCTGGATGGAAAAGTCCCCGCGCACGGGAATTTTACAGACGCTGCCTTTTCAGGTCCTGGGGCAGACCCTCTTTCGGAGAATGCAGCAGTTTTCGGCCCGGCTCTACGGACCCATTTTTGCGGCAGGCGCCAACTTTTGGCATCTCTTTGCCGGCAATTACTGGGGACACAACGCCATCGTGCGGGTGGCCCCCTTCATCCAGTACTGCGATCTGCCCGAGTTGCCCGGAACCGTGCCGGCCCGGCGGCAGATTCTCAGCCATGACACGGTGGAGGCGGCGTTGATGCGGAAATCGGGCTACGATGTCTGGATGGTTTTTCATGCGGAGGGAAGTTATGAGTCCGGACCGCCCAATTTTGTGGATTATCTTGCCCGCGAAAAGCGGTGGTGTCGCGGGAACCTCCAGCATTTTTGGTTTCTTTTCTCCCCGGAAATCGATTTTGCCAACCGCGTCCATATCTGGATGGGTTTGATGGCCTACGGGGCGGCTCCTCTTTGGCTTTTATTTTTGATGGGCGGGGCGGTGGATTGTTTTTTCAAGCATCGCTTTTCTCTCCTGAGTTCGGGCACCGGCGGAATCGATGGCCCCTTGGGCCACGCCTATGGAACCCTGTTTGCGGTGACCTTGGGTCTGCTTTTTCTCCCCAAAGTGGTGGCCTGGCTTTGGGCCGCCCCGCATTGGCGGGCTTTTGGTGGGGGAATCCGTTCGGCGCTGAGCGTGGTCTTGGAAACCATGGCTTGGGCGGTTTGGGCTCCCTCCAGCATGCTCTACAACACCTGGTTTATTTTGCGGGAATGGCTCCGGAGGCCTCTCGCTTGGACCACCCAGAATCGCGGGCAACGCCAAGGCCTAACCCTCCCCCTGGCCCTTCGCCGGCTTTTTCTGCCGTGGACCACCGCGCTGGGCGCGGGAATCCTGCTGCTGGCTTACTTGCCTGAACAAATCCTCACGTTTATCCCGCTGCTCGCTGCATGGTTTCTGACCCCTTGGCTGAGCTGGTGGACCAGCCTGCCGTCGGCCGGCGCCCTGGCACGGAGGTGGGCCCTTTTTTTGGTGCCGGAGGAGACCGGGACCATTTCCTGCCGGGGGGTGGAATCCTATCTGGAGGCTGCCCGCAAACCCTGGATGATCCCCGGAGATCTTCGCTCGGAACTGAGACGTTTCATGCGTGATCCTCTTTGGAATTCCCTGCATGTGCGGCTCCTGCGGGATCGAAAGGGGCCGGCGGAAAATCGCACCCGTTTTCCCATCCCCAAGCGGGAGCTGATGCTGGACAAACCCCCGGAGGCTTTCCCTTCCATGGATTGGATGAACCTGCTGTCCGATCCGGCCGCCTGTCTTTGGATCCACCGGACCTATTGGAAGCGGGTCGCGTCCCGCCGGGGTTCCGGGTGGGGTTCGGCGGAAGAATCCTAGCCCCCCTCAGGGAGCTTTTTTTTCGAAGCGATTGAAAATTTCGGCCGCATTGGTTTCGGAAAGATGGATCGGGCGGGTCTGATTATCGGCCACCTCCACTTCCAGCAGCCAGTAGGCAACGGCATAGCGGCTTTTGTACTGGCCGTACAAGGCGTACTTGCCTGGGGGCACGTTGGAGAAAAAAAACCCTCCGTTGGTGGCGCTTTGGGTTCGCAGGGTGGCGGCGTTGGCGGCGGCCTGACCCAGGGCTTGGAGATCGAGGTTCTTATACCCGTCCGCGAAATCGATGCGGACGCCCACGGGATTTTCCTGCCCGTCCGGACTGCGGGTCACCGCCAACCCGTCGGTTTTCCAGGTTTCCATCCGCAACCTCCGGATCTCGGGAATCAAATGGGGAGGGGCTAGGATGAGATCCATCCCGCCCAAATCGGAGCGATAGGAGGCATTCTTGAGCTGGATCGTGGCCCGGCCGGCAATCGAGCCGTGCCCTTGGGGTTGGGCCAGGAGAGGCAGGGGAAGAAGAAAGAGGGCCGCGGTCAGCTTGCCAAAGAGGGCGACTGGACGAATCTTAGAAGAATCATGAACCATCGGCCCATAACCTACCGCAGGGCGGCCGGCAGGGAAAGGGGGCGATGAAGGAGCCGCGTTACCGCCGGCTGGCGGATCTGCTGACGGGCTACTCCACCGCCTTAAAGCGGGGGGATCGTGTCTGGATCGATGCCTCCGAAATTCCCGAGGCTTTTGTGGTGGAATTGATCCGCTCTGTCCGGGCCCGGGGGGCGGACCCCTTTGTTCATCTGCACACGGGGCAGGTTTCCCGCGAGCTGGGTCGCGGGGTGACGGAAAAGGCGCTTCGCTTCAGTTTGCGGCACGAGCTCCGGAAGATGAAGGAGATGCAGGCCTACATCGCCCTGCGGGGATCCCGGAATGCCTTTGAATCCAGCGATGTTCCTGCGGAAAAGCAGAAGCTCGCTGGAAAGATTTTGAGGCCGATTTCGGATCGTCGCATCAACCACACCCGTTGGGTGGTATTACGCTGGCCCACCCCGGCCATGGCCCAGGCCGCCGGCATGAGCACCGAAGCTTTTGAGGATCTCTTTTTCCGGGTCTGCACGCTGGATTACCGCCGGCTGGCGCTTGCCACGAAGCCTCTGGTGCGGCGGATGCGGCGGACTGACCGGGTCCATATTACTGGGCCGGGCACCGATCTGAGATTTTCCATCAAAAACATCGGCATAATTCCCTGTGTGGGGGAGCGGAACATTCCTGACGGCGAGGTGTTCACCGCACCGGTGAAAGATAGCGTGGAGGGGCAGGTGACCTTCAATGCCCCGGCGGTCTATCGCGGCATTCCCTTTGACAACG
>Ga0214917_10001716_pt1 | contig 27907 bp, 18 predicted proteins | sample LL_1208_BB_MetaG_FD_177983 | JGI IMG/M metagenome (GOLD analysis project Ga0214917, IMG submission 177983) | Freshwater microbial communities from Lake Lanier, Atlanta, Georgia, United States - LL_1208_BB | ecosystem: Environmental > Aquatic > Freshwater > Lake | place: USA: Georgia | collected... | reverse complement strand
ACTTTTATGCAGGACTTTGCAAACTTAGTCCGACATTTCCAAACGCATCCCCCCGACGCATTGCCGCAGTGACTAGCTGGGCTTATAATTGCGGACTAGGAAACTACCGAGTTTCTACCTTCAAAAAGCGTATTGACGCGGGGGATTGGGATGGCGCAGCAGAGGAGTGCCTCAAGTGGAACAAGGCTGCTGGAAGAGTTCTCCCCGGACTTACTCGCCGCCGTGCGGCTGAAGCTGCATTGATGAGGTAAACATGCCAGTAAGAAAACTCAAATTTAGAGCTGGAGTCAATAGGGAAAATACGCGATACACCAATGAAGAAGGTTGGTATGTATCCGACAAAGTACGCTTCCGTCAGGGAACCCCAGAGAAGATTGGCGGTTGGATTAGATACTCTGCCAATCAATTCAATGGTGTTTGTAGAAGCTTGTGGAATTGGGTGACCAACACAGGACTTAATCTGTTGGGGGTTGGTACTAACACTAAGTTCTACATTGAAAACATTGGTGTTTATAACGACATAACTCCGGCAGGTCTTGCTGCTGGTTCAGCTATTTCTTATGCTGCTACCGGCTGGGGTACAAGTACGTGGAGCACTGGAACATGGGGGTTTAGCAGTGGGTCTTCTATTATTAATCTCAGGCTTTGGAGTTCTGCTAACTGGGGAGAAGATCTTATTATTAATCCTCGTGGCGAAGCTATTTATTATTGGGACGCTACATCTGGACTTTCGTCTCCCGCAGTAAACATAACATCCCTTGCTGGATCTTCTAACGCGCCGACGTTAGCTAATTATATTTTTATATCCGACATATCTCGGTTCTTGTTTGTGTTTGGATGCGATGATATTGCCGGAGGTATCGGTTATTTAGACCCCATGCTTATACGTTGGGCTGATCAAGAAAGTCTAACAGATTGGTTACCCGCCAGCACAAATCAGTCAGGTAGTTTACGCTTATCCCACGGCTCAGAAATTATTACTTCGGTGCAAACCCGTCAGGAGATCTTTACACTCACTGATTCGGCTGCGTATTCACTTCAATACTCAGGACCGCCCACCGTATGGGGTGCACAATTACTTGGCGATAATATTTCCATTATTAGCCCAAATGCGGCAATTTTTGCTTCCGGTAACGTATTTTGGATGGGCGTTGATAAGTTCTATGTTTATGACGGACGAGTGCAGACACTGCCTTGCGATTTACGGCGTTATGTGTTCAGCGACATAAACCTCGTGCAGTCATTGCAGGTGTTTGCCGGTACTAACGAAGGGTTTAACGAAGTCTGGTGGTTTTATTGTTCTGCTGACAGCACAACGGTTGATCGCTACGTGGTGTATAACTATGTGGAAAAGATTTGGTACTACGGCACGATGGCACGAACAGCATGGTCTGATTCTGGACTAAGAGACTATCCACAAGCTGCTGACTACAACGGGCGCATCTTAAATCAAGAGTTTGGCGTTGATGATGGGGCGGGCGACTCTGTTGCGGGTATCGATGCTTACATTGAGTCGGCTGAGTTCGATATTGAAGATGGTGATCGCTTTATGTTTGTGTACCGCACCATCCCTGATTTAACATTTACAGGTTCTACTGATGACTCCGCACCAGAAGTTGTTTTCAGTATTTACCCTAAGCGCAGTTCTGGATCGCCTGCCGAAACGCCCGCTACAGGGACGGTGGCGGCTACCGATTATCCAGTCGATGAATACACAGGTCAGATCTATACACGGTTCCGTGGTAGACAAGCTTATATAAAAGTGAGGTCTACAAAAGTTGGTACGACATGGCAGCTTGGTTCACCACGTATGGACATTCGGCCTGATGGACGTGCGACAGGTAAAGGCGTATGACCCAGCTAACGTTTCCTGCTGCACCTAACTTACCCCTTTCACCGTATGAGTTTGACTCTCGGTATCAGGAAGGGCTGAATAACGTCTTGCGTTTGTACTTCAATCGATTGAGCGGTACGCTTCAAAACGTCCTTGGCCCCAACGGTGGGCAGTATATTGACTGCCCTAATGGACTTTTCTTTAATACCGCCGATCAGACCTTTGCTGCAACTAATACAGCGTACCCCGTGGTATATAACGCCACATACTTGAATAATGCGGTTGCATTGCAGTCGGGCAGCACCTCAAGAATTGAGGTAAGTATTGGTGGTGTCTATAACTTCCAGTATTCAGGTCAGTTATTAAGCACCAACTCAAGCTCAAAGAATGTTTATCTCTGGATCAAGCGTAACAACATTGTTATTGGTTACTCAACACACGCTTATACGCTTTCATCCAATAATGAATATACTGAGATTAGTTGGAACTTTAATATTGATTTAGATGTTGGTGAGTATCTGGAGCTTGAGGTTGCCGCAACCGATACGAATGTGCGCCTTGATGCAGTAGCTGCCACGTCCCCCCACCCCGGTATACCGTCAAGCGTCATGGCGGTAAACTTTGTCGCTTCGCTGCCTAACCCAAGACCTACGCCACCATGAGTAATCAATTTAAACCGCTTGGGTTGGAGTTAAAAGAGGGGTGGGTATACGAACCAGAATTTTTAGAAAAGCCATTCCAAAACCCACAAACAGGACAAAACCTAAGCCGCGAGGAGTATGAGCAATTCATACTCCACCCCAACGATGTAAAGTGGGAAGGTAAATGGCTTAGTGACGAGACAATACAGTTTCTCAAAGGCCAGATTAATAGTGGCAAGTCGCTATACAAACTTAATTTCACAACCCCCGGCAACTCGGATGCTTGGCATGTAGATGATCTCGCAAAAAGACTCACCGCCCTAGGCATTTCAGATTTAAATCAAATTGGCGTTAAAACTGGCGTCGGTAAAGATCCCATATATTCTGCCTCCAGTGACACACCTGAAGTAATTGGATATAACGATTACACAACCTATGAATTATTTGACAAGCGAACAAACCAACCACTTGATACCAAAATGGTGGGCGGCAAGGGAAGCAATGTCATTGGTTCAACCAACGCAGGAAAGGGTTATTCAGATTATCGAGTACAGCTCGACGCCTTTGGATCGCCGGTTATTGTTCCAGAATGGAATGCGTCGGATTTTCTACAGAAAAATCCGCTACTGGTACAAGCACTATCGTTTGCCGCATCGTTTGCGATCCCCGGTATTAGTCAGGCTATTGCACCCTATATCAGTAGCGTTGTCGGCACAGCGGCAGCACCTGCGGTATCTCAATTTTTAGTACGCACGGCAGTTAACACCGTTTTTAATGGTGGTGATTTAGGTAAAGCTTTTGTCAGCGCCGCTACAGGTGAGATCTTACAAGGAGTTACGCAAGCCATAGGCGGTGCCATGGTGGATTCGGGCATTGTTAATTCGATGCAGACCGCTACGGCAATTGCCAGTCCGATGGTTAGTGCATTAAACGCCGTGCTCCGTGGGGAAGATCCCATGAAAGCTTTGGTTAACGGCGCAGTTAATTCTGCGGTTAGCTCGGCTATTAGTAACTACGCAATATCTCAAAAGCTAGACCCTACTTCCAAAATCATGCTTCAGATCGGCGCGGCTGAAGCCATTAATTATTTCCGCACGGGTAAGTTTGATCCTAATGCACTGGCAATGAAGTTTGTCGGTATGGGTATTGGGCAAGTTATATCCCAATCTATGGCAAGTGCAGAAGCTAAAGACCGCATAGCCAACATGTCGGTCGATGCAATCAGAAGTATAAAAGCCGATCCAGTGGCGATGGAGGCTATACGTTCTATAACTGACGACCCTGACGAAATCTTACATGCAGGGAAATCTCAATCTGAAATAGATCAGATTGACTTAGGTGAGTTTAACAACGGTAACTTACAAGCTACCGACGAAGATGTTAAGCAAATATGGAAATCAGAGTTTGGAGAAGATCCTACTGACGAACAAATCGCTCCGTTGCTGGGTGCATATAGAGATACGCTGGTAAGTAGTGTTGGTAATGCTAAAATTGCTGCAATACAGGCGATAAAAACTAGTCCTGAATATATAAAAAAGCTTATTGATTATGCAAAAGCAAACGTATCCCCCGATACACCTCTTTCGTCAATATCTGATTCACAACTCAGTGAATTACGTAATAATTTTGATACTGCATTTGATGCTTGGGCTAATAACCGTACCGTAAAAGATATTGCAGGTGCATCATTAGGTGACATATTAGCGGGGCCGACATCTCAAGTTGTAACCTCCGATGGTGCAGTAAAAATTGACGTAAGTGGGCAACCCTCTAACTATTACAATGAAAACCGCCCACCAAACGGTTCTTTTATTTTGCCGTATGGGATGCGGTACGCTTCTAAGGATGAGATAGCAGATTGGTTTAAAAGCTACGGTGCGTCTTTACCTGAAGATGTATATGTAGGGTATACAGAAAATGGTGGCAGGGCTTTTATTACTACCAATCCAGAAGGTGCGACAAAAGACAACCCTATAAACGAACCCGATGACTCCTCAGCGATGGGCGCTATAAACGCGCTTAATTACGCTAACAAATTAGTTGCTAAGTATGGCGGGAGCGATACTACTAAAGCCGTTCTAAAAGATGTCCTAGCCACAGGTACTTACGGTCTTGCGGAATTAGCAGGCTTACTTAACGACGCCGCATGGGGTACGGGGTTAGTTAGGCGTGAAAATGTAGTATCCAACACCGCCAAGATGCTTAAGGAATGGGGTGCAGATAAGCAGTCTGATATCACAAAAGCACAAGAACAATTAATTAATAATGAGATGAAAGCTACAGAAGGAGTTGTAGCAAAGTCTATAAAAGCTTTTGAATTAGCTATGAAGTACCCCTTAGGTGGGGCAACATTATTCTTCAAAGAATTTGTGCAAGAAGCTCCTGCTTGGTTGGCAAGTGGTGGGGTGGGTAGAGTATTTTTAGGTTTAGGGTCTAAATTCCTTGCAACCTCCGCAGCATTGGGTACTAATGCAGTGCTTCAGGGAGGCGAAGCTTTTGGCGCGGGGTTTGGCGGTACTTACGACAACATTATGAAAGCCGGGGGTAACAACCCTGCGTTAGAAGAGTACGCTAAAACCCAAGCCTTAAAAACGGGCGTGCAGGCTCTTGGTATTTCCTTGATTAGTTCTGGTATTGCAGACAGCTCCATAGTTAAGATGCTCATGGGCGATGTGACCAAAATATCTGCAAGCATGTTAGCCAAGGAAGCGACTAAACAATACATCACTAACTGGGGTGAAGAATTTTCTCAAAATGTTTCTGAACAATATAATTCTTTTGGAAAGGTAAATTGGAACGACGCACAATCCGCAGGTGCTATGGGGGGTGCGATGGGGTTGGCTATATCTTCCGCGATGATAGCCCCCGGAGCCATTAACTATTCTGCATTAGTTGCTAAAGATGGTGCAGGTAATCCCGTTACGTTAAAAGAATACCTTGACGGTACGAAACAGATAGACCCTTCGACGTTTAACAACAATGCCAAGATAGCGGGCGATTTAACCGCAGGTGATTTTAAAAACTACTCACAAGTTGTAGAGGACGATAAGTTTATTACGACAGAAGAATTTTTCCGTACTGTAGAAGCCTTGCGTGATGCAGGTATTGACCCCACCCTTGGTGCAGTAGAAGAGATTGCAGGACAAGCGTCTAACTTAACGGGCGACGATCTTACAAAAGCAATCGATAGTTACATTGACCCACGAGTCACTGACTTTGCTGAAGCTAAGCAGATGATGAAAGACTTAGGGTATGACAATCCTACCGATGATGAAGTTGCTCAGTTCGCAGGGGTGAGTGCGGAAGTCGATGCACAAAGACGGATCGACGAGTATGTAACCAAGAAAAAGAAAAAACCCGCTGAAGAAAAACCCACGGAAGAAACCTCCGAAGAAGAGACCTCAGAAGAGGAGACCTCCGAAGAAGAAACCTCCGAAGAAGAAACCTCCGAAGAAGAAACCTCCGAAGAAGAGACCTCAGAAGAGGAGACCTCCGAAGAAGAAACCTCCGAAGAAGAAACCTCCGAAGAAGAAACCTCCGAAGAAGAAACCTCAGAAGAAGAGACCTCAGAAGAAGAAACCTCCGAAGAAGAGACCTCCGAAGAAGAGACCTCCGAAGAAGAAACCTCAGAAGAAGAGACCTCAGAAGAAGAAACCTCCGAAGAAGAAACCTCCGAAGAAGAAACCTCCGAAGAAGAAACGTCTGAAGAAGAAACGTCTGAAGAAGAAACGTCTGAAGAAGAAACGTCTGAAGAAGAAACGTCTGAAGAAGAAACGTCTGAAGAAGAAACGTCTGAAGAAGAAACGTCTGAAGAGGAGACCTCCGAAGAAGAAACGTCTGAAGAAGAAACGTCTGAAGAGGAGACCTCAGAAGAAGAAACGTCTGAAGAGGAGACCTCAGAAGAAGAGACCTCAGAAGAGGAGACCTCCGAAGAAGAAACCTCCGAAGAAGAGACCTCAGAAGAGGAGACCTCCGAAGAAGAAACCTCCGAAGAAGAAACCTCCGAAGAAGAAACCTCCGAAGAAGAAACGTCTGAAGAGGAGACCTCCGAGGAAGAAACCTCCGAAGAAGAGACCTCCGAGGAAGAGACCTCAGAAAAAGAAACCTCCGAAGAAGAAACCTCCGAAGAAGAAACGTCTGAAGAGGAGACCTCCGAGGAAGAAACCTCCGAAGAAGAAACGTCTGAAGAGGAGACCTCCGAAGAAGAGACCTCCGAAGAAGAGACCTCCGAGGAAGAGACCTCCGAAGAAGAAACGTCTGAAGAAGAAACCTCCGAAGAAGAAACCTCCGAAGAAGAAACGTCTGAAGAAGAAACCTCCGAAGAAGAAACCTCTGAGGAAGAAACCTCCGAAGAAGATACTTATGACTCTGACACCGATTTAGAAACAGACCAATCCTCCACTGAGGAAGAGACCACCGAGGAAGAAACATCTGACGAGACCACCGAGGAAGAAACATCTGACGAGACTACCGAGGAAGAAACATCTGACGAGACTACCGAGGAAGAAACCACCGAGGAAGAGACCACCGAGGAAGAGACTTCTGAAACCTCTGAAGATTCGTCGATCCTTGAAGAACTTCGTCGTCAAGAACAGGCTCGAATTGCCAGAGAACAAGCCGCTGCCAAAGCAGCCGCTGAACAACGTGCAGCTTTAGCCCTACGTGCAGAGCGCATGGGGAACTTACGGTCCCTACAACAAATGGCTGCGGCAGAGCCTCCGCAACAGACGCAAGTCAAGACGGAAGAAGGTAAAGCATTGGAATATTTGTATGATTTTGGTAGTATCCTTGAGCCGTCGGGCCTAAGATCTTTAGTACCGAAACCAGCAACTGAAGACAAAAATGCACCCAAACGTGCACCCATTTTCGCTTATTCCAGAGGTGGTGCGGTGACCGATTACGATGCAGTAACGATGGAACTACTTAAGTTTTTGCGGGGGTGAGATATGGGTGACGAATATGTAGATGACTACGACGTTGGGGGTGGAACTTATAGTGGTTCTGATGAGTACCTTGGGGGTAGTTCAGATAGTCGTGACACTAGCTATCTTTATGACTATGGTGTAGGTAGTGATTACGTAGGTAGTTGGGGGGATTATGCTAGTTGGGATTGGACGGAACCAGAAAAAGTTACCGAAATTCCTAACGCTTCTCTCCCCGGTGACCCCGCTTATGGCTGGAAATATTTTTCAGACGGTACCGCGATAGGGCCAGACGGTAAGTACTATTATAAAGGGGAGCTTGCTTGGAGTCCTTCAGGTGGGGGTGTTCTTGATAGGTTAGGCCAAGGTGTTGCCTCAGCATTAAAGAAAGCGTTTACCGATAAAGACGGCAATGTCGATATGCGAGCGGTAGCCGGTGCGGCAGGCGGTCTTTACGGTTTGTATAAAGGTATACAAGGTCAAAACGCACAGAAAGTTGGCTACCAAGGTAAGATTCCTGAGTACACCGCAGTGCGTCAACAAGTTCCAGTAGCCGAAACCCCTGCGGGTATGCAGCCGCGCCGTCCCGGCGAATACGGTAGAAGATATTTTACTGACGTTAAATACCTACCTAAAACAGATACCGAAGCAATAACCGCTGCAAATACTGCTGCGGCAACTCAGGCTGACACACTATCTCAAGCACAAGTTCCAACCACCCCTATCCCTGCCCCCACCACCCCTGAGACAGAAACGCAACCTGTAGATAGACAAACTTTTTACAACAACCTTATGAACCAAACCCCACTAGCTAGTGGAGGTATTGCAGGGCTTAAGCAGGGGCGGTATCTTAAAGGTGGTACAGACGGAATGGCTGACAAAATAGCCACAAGTATTGATGGGACCCAACCTGCTGCACTATCTCATGGCGAGTTTGTCATACCTGCGGATGTAGTAAGTCATTTAGGTAACGGTAACTCCGAGGCAGGTGCACAACGTCTTTACTCCATGATGGATCGCATCCGTAGGGCTCGCACTGGCACAGCTAAACAGGGCAAGCAAATTAATCCTGATAAACATCTTCCCGCGTGAGACTAATATGACTACTTCTACTGGCGTAACTGGAACTGCTGCACAAACAGGTGCTGGGTTAGAAACTGGAAGAGAGTCTTCACTCTCAAATTGGGCAGGTCCGTATGTCACTGACTTGTTGGGCAAGGGTCAGGCACTTGCTAACACAGGATACCAAGCCTATACCGGACCACTTACGGCGGGTCCATCTCAGTTACAGCAGCAAGCGTTTTCGGGGCTAGCCGGATTGACCATACCTACTAATGTGTCGATGACCGATCCTAATGCGGTTTCTCAATACATGAATCCCTACATCATGCAGGCACTTCAGCCACAGATTGATGAGGCACGTAGGCAATCACAGATTGAGAACCTGCAAAACAGAGCAAAACTCACAAGCACCGGTGCTTTCGGCGGGTCAAGACAAGCAATCATGGAGTCTGAAAACCAGCGTAACTTATTGCAAAACTTAGCGGGAATTACGGGTAAAGGTTACGCCACCGCGTATGACAAAGCACTAGAAGCTATTGGAGCAGACCGTGCGTATGGGCTTAGTGGGTTGCAAAAACAAGCCGATTTGGGTGCAGTTCAGAGAGATATTGAACAGCAAGGCGTTGAAGCAGACATCAGACAGTTTGAAGCTGAGCGGGATGACCCGTTTAAGAAGGTACAGTTCCAACAGTCACTACTGCAAAACCTTCCACTAGCCACTCAGTCGTATACCTATTCACAACCTAGTGCGTTGTCTCAGGCTATGGAAAAATCGGGTGGTATTTTAGACTTGTATGATCGGTTGTTTGGAGGGGCTAAACCATGATTGACCAACAAGTTGCTTCTCGCGTAGCTGCCTATCGCGGTAACCCCCAAGCATTACAGCAGCGATATGCTATATCGCAAGAGCTTATTGACTTGTTAGCATTACAGAAAATCAAGTCAGAAAAAGAAGCTGCTGCTAGGGATATGCAGTTGAAGATGGCGCAGCAACAAGCCGCAAACGGTGAAGCTCCTGCTACTGTCGCAGAGCAGCGCGAAAAAGAAGTGATGGACTTGACCAAGCAAGAGCTTGTGAGTCAGCGAGCAGACTTGTTAAAGCAACAACAAAACGAACGTCAACAGAACCTTAACCGCCTGATGGGTGGAATTGCTAACGCCCCCGGTGCACAAACGGCTGCTCAACCTCAAGCGATGGCTGCGGGTGGGATTGTTGCTTTTGCCGGAGATGACCCACGTGTAGGGTCACAAGTGCCTGATCCAGAAAAAAGACCCGAAAGGCTTCCCGGAGAAAGTAATGAGGCGTATCGTAAGCGTTTAATGGAACATGCTAGAAAGCTTAGCGAGCAACAAGCAGCCGAACGTGAGAAACAAATTGATGCAGTTAGGCAACGAGTAATCGCAGAGCGTGGGGGTCAGACTATGGCTTCCGCTAGAGGAATGATGCCTCCTGCCGCACCTCCCGCGCCTAAACCACCCCCAGCTCCTGTTGTTCCCGATAGCGATGCAGCCGAAAAGGCTGACCGTATGACAGGCAGTGTAGAAGCAGGGCGAGTACCACCACCCCCACCCCCCGGACCACCAGCACGACCCCCCGGACCACCGACTGCACCTGCTACACCTGCACCCGCTGCGGCTAACCAACTTTCCGCTATGCAAGGAATAATGGCAGGTATGCCGCCCGCGCCAGCGATGAACCCTGCTGTGCAAAAAGCTATAGAAGCCGATGTAGCGGTAGACCCCGTAGCACGGCAGTTAGCAGAAGAGAAAAGAATATCCGGTATGCTTAAGTACACACCTGAGCAACGTGCGGTTATAGATAAAAGAATTGCCGAACTTGAAAAAGATATGGCAGAGCAGTACGACCCTGAAAGACAACGTAGAGAAGCCCTTAAGAAGTTTTTGATTGGTGGTGGTGGGCGTGCTTACGGTGAACTTGGTGCAGGTGCAACATCCGCTATGGGTTATGAAGAAGCTCAACGTGCGGCCCGTAGAAAAGCCAGTGAAGACATATATAAGTTACGAGAGGGCATTATTGGTGCAGAACGTGAAGCGACAAAAGTTGGTATCGAAGGTGGGCTCAAGGGGCAGGAAGCCGCAAGCAAGCAACGTCAAGTAGGTATGCAAGCTGGGGCTAGTGACCTGTCTTCTCGCACTAGTGCTTATTCGTCTCAAATGTCTGCAATCAATAGCGTGTTAGACAACCAGTCAAGAGAACGCGTTGCAGCGATGAACGCTGAAGTTCAAAGAGCAATTGCCGCTGCCACAAGAGAACAGACTTCTGAAATGCAACGGCAAAGGTTGTTAAACGAGGTTGATCGTGTGGAAAATCAGACCATAGACAGCATTAACAGAAGTGCACAGGCAAAAGCATTACAGTCTATGCTGTCACTCAAAGCAATGAACCCCGAAGCCTTTAATAAAGATAAGGCTAAGAGGGCAGAGCTAGAGAAGTTAGAAACCGATATTGAACTTGCCATAACAACAGCTAGGAGACAGGCAAACGAGCGTAGAGCTGCTATTGGTGGCGGTGGGGCAAGTGGTTATAAAGTAGAGCGCGAATAGTAAGGAACTCTTATGCCGACGTATCGTGTCACGACACCCGAAGGTGTAACCTACAGAATACAAGGACCAGAAGGTGCAACGGACCAAGATCTTATCTTTGCGGCTAAGCGATACGAGCAAAATCAAAAGATTGAAGAGTTAACCCGACGCAGAGCAGAGCTACGCGCCCAACCGCCCGAACCGCCAGAAACAACGTTTGGCGGTAACGTAAAAGAATTTTTCAAAGGTGTTATCCCCGGTGCGATTGGTCTTGCTGAGACCGCAGGAACTGGTATCGCTGCCGCGCTTCCCGAAGAAACCGAAAAGGCTGCACGGGAGAAGATCAAAGAAATTGCAGGGATTGCCAAAAAACCTTTTGAAGCTAGAGAAGGTTACGAAGAAAGTGTTGGGCGCAGACTTAGTGAGGGGCTTGGTTCCACATTACCGTTCTTTCTTATGGGACCATTCGGCCTACTGGGTCGGGGGGCTGCGGCTGGTTTGGGTGTAGCAGCAGGTGCAGGTGAAGCACGAGAAGCCGCAGAAGCCAAAGGTGCTACCGCAGAAGAAAGACGTACTGCCACCATGCTCGGTGCTCCGACTGGTTTGCTTGACTTACTTGCACCTAACTTACCCGGATTTAAGAGCATTATCACTACGGCACTTGCACGTGGTGGCATTGAGGGTGCGACAGAAGCTGCCCAGAAGATCTCTCAGAATCTTATTGCTAAAGGTGTTTACGATCCTAACCAACCAATTGTTGAGGGTGCCGGAGAAGAAGGTGCCTATGGTGCAGGAGTCGGTGCGCTTGCAAGTTTGATTCTTGATATGACCGTCGGGCGTAAAGCCAGACAAGCGCGATTCGGTGAAAAGCCCCCTGCTGAACAACCCCCTGCTAAACAACCACCACCGACCCCAGCACTACCGTCTACCATACAACCCCCAACTGCTGAAGCCCCACAGGGTGAGTTGTTTCCGGCTGAATTGACACAAGCGCGGGATGAAGTTGCCAAACGCGAGGGTCCACCAGCACCGATACCGGCTGACGAGACCAGACCAATATCACTTCGTGGAGTTCCAGATAGCGAACAAGAAGTAGTACGCGGATTTATTCAACAACAATTTAACGCCACAACTGATCCCGAAACGGGGGACTTGCGGGTTGAACAAAAAGACTTTGATAGGGTGCGTAGTCTACTAGCAGATTTGAATGTATCTGCACCCGAAGTCCGACCTGACCGCGATACCGAAACCAAAGAACTACCCCTGACGGGCGGGCGCACACTTAACCAGCAGATTATTGAGCTATACGCGGGTTCTCAAAACAAAAAAGAAATAGAACGTGTACAAGAAGCACGTAAGAAATCTGAAGAAGCAGCCCGTGCGGAAGCAGAAAAAGTTAGACTTAGGTTTGAATCTGATCTGGAAAGTGTCAACGCACGCCTACAAGATACCCAGAACAAGACCACTGAACAAACTCGGATGGCAATCTTATTGCCTATCATTGAGTCCGATACAAAAAATATTCCCCGCGAATTTAATCGGCAGCTTGCGGCTAACGGTATCACTAATACAAATCTAACGGATGCCGAACGAGCTTTAATCAAACGCGTCTATGATATTCGTTTAGCGACCCCTGCTACACCCGAAGTAGAACCGTCTGCTCCGTCGGAATTAAAAACACTAGAAGAAGGTATCCCAGAAAAGAAAGAAACCCGTGTGCCTGAGCAGATGGGCTTTCCGGGGATGGGCAAACCAAAAGGCGTAGCCGCTACACCTGCACCCGAAGCTGTCGAAGAAGTAGAAGCTGCACCGTCGCCTGTATTGACTGGTGACTTGTTAGATAAGACAGGACTCTCCAAACAATCAGGGTATTACAAACGTCTTATCAATAAAGATATGTCGGTGCCTGACCAGCAAACGCAGGTGCGTGATGTACTGGTGGATGTGCGTTCAAACCCTAACTTAGCGACGAGTACCAAACAAGCTATTGAACGTGTGGCTATGCAAGCCTTTAATGCGCTTGCGAAACAAGGGGAACTGTTCGGTCCAAAAGGTGGGGTCATTACACCCGCCCCCAAACCAAAACCCAAGCCAGAGGGTAAGAAAGATGAACCTAAACAAACTGACAAACAAGCAGGTAGAGCTGGCACTCCAAGTGGTGAGTCAACCAAGCCCAGTGGAGATACCGAAAAGTCTGGAGCACCTAAACGAGATGGAGTGGGTGCTGGTGCACAACCTGCTGGTGAAGCTGGAATGCGAAAAGAGGCTGCTGGGGACACACTAAAGAAGGAAGCCCCGAAGAAGGAAGCCCCGAAGAAGGAAGAGCCAAAGAAGGAAGAGCCAAAGAAGGAAGAGCCAAAGACCGATGCCAAACGCACTGGCCCCGCTGGACCGAAAGCAACTGCTCCAAAATTAAGACCGCTTGCCGAACACGGTATCTATAAGTCGCCCAAGATGTTGGGGCTACGCCCCGGTGCGATGGACTTTGCCGGATTGCCCAGTGGGCCTGTTAAACCTGCACCCGAAGAATTGCAGCGCGAGTTCGCGCTCTTCTACCAACCCATGCACCCGTCAGTTGTTCTGGCGCTTCAGAATGGGAACCTGCAAGGTGCATTAGATCTTTTGGGTAAATCTCATCTGGGCAGAACATCTCAAATCGCTAAGGTGCTGATGCCTTTGATGAAAGGTGTCAAGGTAGAACTCGTTGAGGATCTGAAGAACGCCGCAGGCCGACCCCTCGCAGGTTCGTACGACTACACCACCAACACTATCCGGCTAAATGCGGACAAATACATGAGTCCTCATTCGTTGCTACACGAAGCAACGCACGCCGCATTTGCCAAGGTACTAGGTAACAAGTCACACCCTGCATACAAGCAGATATCTGATTTGTATAACACCGTCAAGGATCATATCGATACGGCGTACGGTGCGCGGTCTATTGAAGATTTTGTATCAGAAGCATTTAGCAACCCAGCCTTCCAAGCCAGACTCGCCGCAATCAATACCCGTGGGGAAAAGATCAGTGCGTGGAAACGGTTCTCTAATTCCGTAACTAACTACTTGCGGACCTTGATAGGGTTGGATACAAAAGGTCTTAATTCTGCATTGGATACGGTTGACCGATCTTTGTTAGATCTACTTGCCCCTGATGCACAGTCACGTGGTACCGGCGTTTTGTATCAGGCATCGATGCTTGGTTCTGCAAAAGACGTATTCAAACTCATTGACGACAAGATACTGTCTACACCTGCGATCAACAACCAGTGGGCGTCTAGCGTTTACGAGCTTATACGTAACAAGATTCCGGGCTTGTCGAACAAGGTACTGTTGCGTAGCTTACCGCTTAACGCTCTAACGTCTGTTGCGGTTCAAGACATTCCGATGGCAGGAGAACTCGATACCTTAGAAAAGCAGTGGAGTGGTGCAATTGACCGCCGCAGGCGTGAAGCTGATGCGACAATGGTCCGTATTCAGCGGTGGTTAAAGCCCGATAAGAATAAAGAGACCGTCCTTAATAACGTAGTAACAACTTCAACACTTGAGGAAGTTGACCCCAGCAAAGATCGTAGTGACTACGATGGTCAAACCTCCAAGAGCGGGGCCAAAAAGGTAGACATTTGGGATCGGTTGCAACCGCAGTGGAGGTCGTTAGGCGAAGAAGGGCAAGCTATCTACAAACAGATGCGGGATACATACGCCAACTATCAAGAAGATTTAATGGGGTTGCTGTTTAATCGAATCGACGCTGCTGGTATCTCCAAAGAAGAAAGCAAGAGCCTAAAGACTGAGATCTACAAACGGCTTGCAGTCAAGGGAAAGATTGAACCCTACTTCCCGCTTACTCGCTCAGGTGGATATTGGCTTTCGTATATCGGCAAAGGACCGGACGGTAATGTTGAGAAGTTTGTAGAAGCTTTCCCGACATCCGTAGAGCGTGAGCTTGCGGTCAAACAACTTGAACAGAACTCAGATGTGCAGAAGGGGTCTATTGAAAAGTTTGCACAACTCTCGCAGAAGACTTACAAGAACGCACCGCCCACATCGTTTGTTAATAATGTGCTGCGTATCTTAGAAGCAAACAAGGTAGCCCCCGAAACTACTGATGAGATCATGCGTGCGTTCTTGGCAACCTTGCCGGAAACTTCTTTTGCTCAATCATTTAGAACACGTAAAGGCACGCTAGGTTTTAACCCCAACGCCGCACAAGCGTTCTATGGCAAGTCCATCAGCATGGCGCACCAGCTTGCGAACCTTGAATACTCAGCCAAGATGTACAAGCTGCGTGACGAGATGGAAACGTTTGTCAAAACAAAAAATAATACGGATACGGCAAACTCCCTGCTGACAGAGCTTAACAATCATATTAGGACACTGGTATCACCCAGCATTTCACCGCTGTCAAAAACCTTGACCTCTGGTGCGTTCTTCTGGACGCTGGGTGGTAACGTGTCATCGGTTATCGTGAACTCCTCACACGTGCCGCTGGTGGTTATGCCGTATCTCGGTGGCAAGTATGGATACCCAGAAGCTACTAAGGCAGTGGGTGAAGCAACCCGAATCTTCTTCGGTAGTGGGTTAAAGCGTTCTGCTCAGATGTCAGGCACAGAGGTTGGGAAAGACGGCAGCAAGATTCAGATGCGAGCTGGCTTTTCGTTTGATAACTACGACTTCGACGCTAAAAATACTCCTGAGAGCATAAAAGAACTGCGTGAGCTAGCAAGCCTAGCCAATGAGTACGGCCTGCTCAACCGCTCGATGATGCAAGACCTGCTTGAGTCTGGGAAAGATGAAACGATCCTAGATAAAATTAATAAGTATGCAAGCTTCCTGTTTCACCACGGCGAACGCATGAACCGACAGGTAACCATGCTGGCTTCCTATAAGTTGGCACTGGATAAGATGCGAGGTAAAGACGGAACAACCACACCTGAGCAGCGACAGGATGCGGCGCGTCAAGCCATCGAGGAAACTGAACTCTTGAACGGTGGCGCTAGTGCAGGTAGTGCACCTCTACTTGCTAAGAACTCTCTTGGCAAAGTCATGTTTATGTACAAACGTTATGGCGTGTCGATGTACTACATGTTGTTCAAGACAACACGTGACATGCTAGCTGCCGAAGATCCACAAGTACGAGCCGCTGCCAAACGACAGATCGCAGGTATCTACGCATCTTCCGCATTATTAGCAGGAGCGCAGGGTGTCCCGATGTTTGGTATAGCTGCGGTGCTGTACAACATGTTTAAGGATGACGACGAGGACGATTTTGAAACCGCTGCCCGTAAGTACTTAGGCGAAGGTATGTTTAACGGTGCACTGAACTACATCACAGGCACTGCAATCTCCAACCGTATTGGGTTAACCGATCTGCTGATGCAAAGCACAGGGTATAAAGATCAAGAAAATATCGTGCTGTCTTTCTTGCAGCTTGTCGGTGGTCCTGTGTATGGTGTCGGTGAACGGATGGCGCGTGGAGCCAAACTTATTAGTGAAGGTGAAGTTCAACGTGGGTTAGAGCAAGTAAGCCCCGCAGCAATCGGTAACGCTATGAAGGCTATACGGTTTGCTACTGAAGGTGCGAATACGCTGCGCGGTGATCCCATCGTCGGGGAGATTGGCTTGGGGAGTGCCTTTGCACAGTTCTTTGGGTTCGCGCCTGCCGAATACACCCGCCAGCTAGAAATCAATGCGTCCCTGAAAAACATCGAACGTAGCGTCATTGAAAATAGGACTAAGCTTCTACGTAGATACTATATCGCTACGCGTAACGGTGACAGTGAAGAAGTTGCGGATATCCTTGAGAAGATGTCTAAGCTATCAGAAAAACATCCCGGTAGAGCGATTACTGCCGATACTATACGTACGTCCATGGCCCAACACATGAAAACTTCCGCTGAGATGTATGCAGGGATTACGTTAGATAAAGGTTTACGTGCGGAGTTGTTAGCTAGTGCCGCAGAGTTTGATGGGGATGAAGATTAAAAAAATTCCCCGGTGTTGCACCGGGGCGAAAAAGGAGAAATGGAAACAGCGCATCGTATCACAGCTTCCTCCAAATGCGTACCCCCCACATCTTGTTTTCGATACGGGGTTGGAACTCTAACACCCAGTTCCAGTCTTCAGTGATGTACCGCATCTGACGCACACACTCTACACTGTTGACGCAGGGGACAAATATCGATGTCCCCACTTTGAACTCTCGCCAGTTAACATGCACCCGAATCCCGTCGGGTGCTAGGTCATACTTAAGTATCCTGTTTTTGAAAGAGCGAGGCGGTTGTAACCATACTTTGCTCAGCTTCATCGATTATAAACTCAGAACAGTTAATCACAAGTGTATCCACGGCGGGCCAGTTAATATGAGTACCTTTTCCTAAACGTATCTTCTCCCTCTTAGCTTTTGTACGTCCTGTCTTCAGTGCTTCCACAAGCCCCGAATAATTGTGCTGCTGCTTACCGCACCACTCCTTAAAAGGTTTCGGTAACAAGTAAAGCTTCTTAACATCGTATTCATACCTAGCCACAAACATCGCACGGGGTATAGCTTCCGGGTGAATCAAATGATCCAGCCCTGTGTTTTGTTTACGGCTGTCATCGGTAGACTTGATGCGAAGTATATTGTTATAGTTTTCGGCCAAGTAGTCTGTCAGTATCGCTTCTGGGTTTACCGCAAGATCTGCAAAATTTATTCTGGCTTGCTTCAGTACCTCAACAGTCCACTTAAACAACGCACCCAAATCCCAGTTAATCAGTCCAGCTTTCTTAGCAACAATCAGTGCACCCAGTGTGCGTGAGGCAAGTGCTGACCAGAAACGGTTTTCGGCTTTTAGCCCCGCAGCTTCATCTATCCTACGCTGTGCACGGTCAGTAATCTCCTTGACTGTGGTTAAGTTTTTAATAACGTATTGCAGAAACGGTACTGCACCGTGACCGTAGTTTTCTTTAAGCTTGGTTACAAGCTCGTCGGTTTCTGCTTTGTTACTAAATTCATAAGGTGTCGCTTGATACTCTAGGATACGTTGCGCTTCTGCTTGAGGCAGTGTTTTGTATAAAGAAATTCTTTCAATGATGCTGGTGTTACCCGTGGTACCAAACAATGTTTTCCAAGGTAGCCCCCGACTGCGTTCGGTGTTACCTGACGCGCCCATACGATTGCGCTGCATACCACTAGGCATTTGATACGACCAATCCGAAAGTTCTTTCGGTGCAGTGTTGGTCATCTCATCCATATAACAAACAATGTTCTTATAGACTTCTGCCCGATTCATCTTGGAGTTAAACGTATCGCGCTCCTGCATCATTATTAAATCAGGATCACCCCATACTGACGCACCTGCAAGCATGGAAGTTGTCTTACCCAAACCGCTACTTTTACTAAAGACATGGAACGCCGCTGCATTGATGGGTTGAAAGTGCATTAGTGCCGCACCAAATGAAAGCCCAATCATGAACTGGTGCACTTCCATATTTGGTCTGTTATAAAACTCTAAAACATTGAGCCACTCTTCCATAGTGCCTCGTGTATGGAACATCGGAAACATCTTCATGGTGGCAGACGATGGCGAATTGATCTCTACCCTGTCCGCAAATACTTCCGCATTACCAAACGTAAACGATGTCCCTGCTTCATCTGTCCAACCAAATTGTCTGCGAGCTTCCTCAGCTTCGCTCTTAAACTGCAAGTCAGCAACCCATTTCATGGTGTACTCCATTAGTTCTGCTACGTTAAGAACTGCCACCCCCTGCATGGCAAGATGTTTTCTAAACTCGTCCTTACTACCTACTGCCGTTAAAGGGATTGTGAATTCCCGCATGCCATCCTTTGGAAGGTGCAACCGCATGACCAGCAACTCACCCATATCTTTATCAGCAAGCCTACGCACTACGTACAAATCGTTTATATAAACAGGAACGTCTTTGTCTTCACCTTCTTTGTTTTTGGAGTGCTTGAATACGCCGCCCCCTTTACCCCTGAAGAATGGGTATGGGTACTTAGGTATAACGTACTGTATGGGAGTAGCCCCTGCTACATCTTTGGGGGTTTGCACAATAACGTTATCTTCTTCATCAGCTTCCTGAATTTCACGTCCTAAGACAATAGGCGACTTGATCTTTTCCCAGTGCGAACATTCTTCACATATACCGGGGTTGTACTCATTGAACCGCTCGCACAGGTATGGGCCTTTGATTCTTGAAACTTTGTAATCCGTTTCGTCTTCGGAAAACTCAGGATGTTTGTTAGACATCTTATAAATTGCCTGATTCCCGTCCACACAGAACTTAGCAATCGACAGCCCTGCCCTCCACAACGGTTCCGATATCGTTTCTTGCTTCGTGATAATTTCTTTTAACTGCTGACAACCCTTACCTTCCGCAGTTTTAATAAGTATGGTCTTGAACTTATTCTTAAAGCTACCTGTCAGTGCATTCATGACAGCATCAGCTTCCCTAGGTACATACTTACTAACAGGCTTTGCGGTATCTAGCGGGGTATTACTTTCGACAAGTGCTTTGAATTTAGAGAACTCTACTGGCTTGCTCAACTCCCCGGCGATATAAACTTGTTTGGGTTCTTCATCCTTATGGTTATGGGTTCCGGGTATACGTAAGATACGCGACGCATCTGCTGTCACCACGGGGTCTGCTTGCAGGTCATGCTGCTTACATAAAGCTTTTAACCGCTCTGCTACAACAAACCATGCTTCACGTGGAACAGCTTCCGTTAACGGCCAGTACACATGCAACCCACGGCCAGAATCAACAATGGTAGGGCGAGGAAATCCTAACTCCTTACATACCGCCCGTACCTTGCTTAGTGCATCTCCTTTTGTTGCGTATGGTTTGGACGGCCCGCAATCCAGATCTAAAAAGAACGACTGAAGTTCTTTTACGTTAGTAAGCTTCCTTGACCCAAATTCTTCAAAGGTAGCCAACGCAAAGTACGTATCAAACCCGTCTTCATCCAGAGAGTGGGCAGCACGGATAACAGCGTCGATGGTCTCGTGGAACTCCTGCACCCTACGGTTATCGGATTTGCGACTAGCAAAAACGCAGTAATAACCAGACCCCCCTAACACTGCCTCCAAGAATGTTTTTGTTTCCATAACTGCCTGATCTTATCGTGGTGGTGTGCGAAAAAGAAAGGGTAGGGAGCGACCCTACCCTCGGACAACTTATTAGTCGTCCCAATTACCAACGATATCAGCAATATCATCTTTCACCACAGGGGGTGCAGATTTTTTAGTAACCTTTACAGGCTCTTCAACTTTCTCTTCCGCTACAGCTTTCGGCGCGGGTTTGGGTGCAGGTGCTTCTATGGCTTTCTGTTCAGCTTGCACACCATCCATCTGAGACACCGTCAACGTAATCGCTTTAATCGCATCGGGGTGCTCACGTAACTCCACTACTGTCTCAAGCTCGTTATCGTCAAGCTCCCTGACAGCTTTGAAGATAAGCTTAGGTGTAGGCGAATCAATATCAAAACGCATTTCTGTAACGATACTGATGACATGTGTGTTGTTTGCTTTAAGGTAGCGACTGTACGCTTGCAGCGGCATCTTCTTACCTTCTGCATCCCCAAAGACTGAGGTGCTTGGTAAGGTCAACTGATAAATATTTTTACGGGCAATATCACCTTCCGGCACAACCGCAATACGCTGTTGGAAACGACATGCACGACCCGCACCTCCAGCCGACGAACCACGGATATTCTGTGGGCAGTCACGGCAGTTAGCAGCTTGACGGTTTTCTTCAGGAACTGCTTCGTCGGGGGTTTCGCAATCCTTGGACCAGCAAGTAGGACGGCTCACCTTACCCTTAACATACGTACCGGCAAAGTACATACGGGATATGGGTGCAGCATTAATAATCACAGCGTTCATCGCTCGCTCTTCGGATACACGAACTTCTTTACCGTTGATGAACTCACGGAAGACGCCACCTTCGATGCTGATGCGCTTGTTACCGCTACCGTTATTACCCAGTGCTTTCGCAAGCGGATCTTCGATAGAACCTAAAAGTGCAAGGGCTGCACTGCTCTTCTTACCAAAAAGGGTTAATTCATTAGACATGGATAGCTCCTTTAAATGTCTCTGTCGGGGTTGTTGTAAAAATCAAATTCCAACTGCACGGGGGGTTTGATAGATGTGTCGGTCTTGGGTGCTACTTGCTCCTTCTCAGGGTTTGCCTCGTTTTCCTTGGCAAGATGATCCATTATCTTAGGGATACTGAACCGATACGTGCCGCCGATCTTTAGGTAACAATGTCTAGGAATAATGCCTGTACGCATCCAAGCACGTACGGCTGATACGGACACTGTAAAATGTTTGGCTACCCGCTCAATGGGTACTACCTCTTCTTCAAACGACATTACTTCCTCCTGACTGTGATGCTGTATTCACTATCCACATTAAGCCCCGGTGGAAGCAAGTCGGGGTTTTCTTCAATAAATGCTTTCATGTTGGTCTGATGTATCCGGTCATGCAGCAGTTCCGGTACGTTGTTTTCAACAATAAACTTACGCATGGAATCCCAGTCACTAGTCCAGTAATTAACTTTGACGGTGCGGTAAAACAATCCTTCACCCGTGCGTACGCTCTCGACGTTTTGTTCTTTACAGTAAGACAGCAGCCTTGATTTGATCTTAGCCATCTGGTCTTTCAGCTTGGTCTCCTCTTCCTCATAAGCTTTACGCTTCTCGGTCAAGGCCGCGTTCATCTTGAGATATACCTTCACTAGCTTCTCAACAGGGACTTCTTGGGTATCTTCCTCGCTCATGGTGCTTTTCTCCAGTGGTGTAGGAATCGTTATTGTACTGACAGATTTTTATTTATGCAAGCAGTTCGCTGTAAAGCTCTACTATTTTTGAGTGAACATCTATTTTACTATCTAGTAATTTGTATACATGTCTTTCTATGTTAGAACCTACTAACTGGACGACTGTTGACGGGTGTCTCTGACCACTTCTATGCACCCTAGCGTTGGCTTGGGCGTAAGTTTCCAAGCTACTCGTCGGCCCCCACCACACCACCGTATTCGCCGCAGTGAGCGTAACCCCATGGGCAGCGGCTTGCGGCTGAATGACCAACACCTTAGTCCCTGCGGAATCTGTTTGGAATCGATTAAAGATGTCGGTGCGTTTGGTTGCACTCACATCGCCGTAAATAACTTCGGTAGTAATGCCGTCGGCGTTCAGCTTTTCAGACAGGATATTGATCACATGCTTGAAGGGTACGAACACCAGCACCTTTTGGCTTGACTCTTCTATAACTTCTTTTAGGACTGAGTACCGCTTGCTGATGTCAAACTCCAAGGTCTCGCCAGCGTCTGAATACACTGCACCACAACTTATTTGGAGGAGCTTGTTCATGTTGACCGCTGCATTGACTGACGTAATTGCTTCCCCCGCAGCTTCAATGACCATCCGATTTTTCAACATCTCATAGTATCTTTGCTGCTGTTTGGTCAGCTCAACCTGCCGCTCGACGTAAGTCATTTCCGGCAAGTCAAGGCACTCATCTTTGGTAAATCGAATCGCAGGTTGCAGGGCGTTGAATACTACTTGAGTTGCCGACTCCTTGGGTATCCATCTAAAGTTGGATAGCTTAAACATCACCATGTCGCGGAATGTGGAATAGAACTTAGGCACTCCCATGGGGTTCACTAACTTAGCGATCCCATACGCATCTAGCGGAGACTGTGCAGCGGGGGTTCCGGTCAGCATCCACAGCCACGTATCGTGCTTAATAAGTGAGTTTAGAGTCTTCCACCGTTTAGTCTGTGCGTTCTTATAGGCGTTGGCTTCATCGACAACAATCAGATCAAAGCCACCGTTGGCGATCTCGTCTGCTACGATCTCCACACCATCGTAGTTAATGATGACAAATTCTGAGCCACCCTTGATAACCGCTTGGCGCTTGTTCCGTGCACCGTAGGCAATACCCACAGATCGGTGCATCGCAAACTTGAAGAGGTCAGCCCTCCACGCAGAGTCCATGATTGACAGGGGGCATATAACCAGAACGCGCCGAATCCTCTTTTGGGTAAGAAGATAATCCGCTGCCCAGATTACTGAGCCTGTCTTCCCTGTGCCTTGCTCGTTTAGGCAGAACGCCCTGCGGTTCAAGGTCAGAAAAGAAGCAGTTGTCTTTTGATGATCGAAGGGCTTGTGTCGTCCGGGCCAGTTGTATTGGCCGAGTATGGGAGATGGCACGTTACGGATCTTGAGGTTCTTCAGCACCTGTGCCTCGTCCAACCCCCACTTCACAAGCACCTGATTATTCTGTAGTTCTTTACTCTTAGGTATGACTGTCGTAACCCGCTGCGGGTTCTTCAGCGTAAGTAAAAGTGCTTTGTTTTCAATGATTTGCATAAACTCTTTCTAGCTGTACAGGAAAAGAATCCGGCGAGATAAGGAATCCTTATCTCGCCTTCATCCCACACAACACCAATGGAGAACAACAGGAGGTTTAACAATGCGAGCGCGGTTACAGGGTTATCGACTCCCCGGCTAGCTCACTCACGCCTAACAGCTAGCCTATTGAAATAAAACTTTACTGCGCTACATACTTAAAGTCAAGCAGGTTTTTTGCCCCCCGGTTCACGTACGCTATGACCGTTACGTGATCGGTTCTTTGAGGGCGATTGGATGCGGAGGCCGGTCTTATTTGACCCACCTTTAGATAACATCTTTACGTGGTCGATGTCTTTACCCTCGCGGCGGTCGGCTTTGCCGTTACCGTTCTTATCTGCACCTGTCTTATCCATACCTCGCCGTGCTCGCTGTCGCTCCATACGGTCAGCGTGTTCCCCACGCTTCTTCTGCATTTCGTATTCATGTGCATACGGGCGGGGTGATTTGGTATAGGGCATGTCAGTTCCTTCCGTTATGAGAGCAACTCAATACAACACAATGCTTCTTACATAGACCAGACGGGTGCGGGTTCCAGACGTTCTTCTCATGGGCAGTCTTCATGCGCCCATAATTCTTAAGCCACTTCTCCCACAACTCTGCCTCATCATGCTTGCTATAAGATGCTTTGACAAAAGTCTTTGCGACGACAAATAGCAAACCCGCTTTGATTGACTGCACCTGTGGGAAGTGCTTGAACATCGCCAACGCCATAAGTTCTAACTGACCCTTGTCTGCGTACTTGGCAGACGATCCGGTCTTGTAATCCAACACCCTAGCCACGCCATTATCTTCTAGGATAATCAGGTCGGCAATCCCTCGCCACCACACGTTAGGATCTTTGAACCCGCAGGGTTCTAAGTTAGCGGTCAGCCCCATCTCATATTCGCATAGCTTCTGACCGGGGCGGTTCTTAAGATTATCCAAAGAACTTTTAGCAAACTTAAACTTCTCAGGAAACGAAGAGTTACCGTTGATGTAATCCTCGGCAGCTTTATGAAACTCTGTGCCGTACAACAAGTGCTCAACGTTCTGATCCTCTGCATAGTCTTTCACCACCTTAAGATGAAAGTACTTCTTCGGACATTGTTCAAACGTCTTAATGGAAGAGAAAGACCATGAGGGATTAGCGTTCACCGTTGGGTTTCCTGTTCGTGTTTGACTGCATTGATGGCAAGTTTCAGGGCGGCGATCATTTCAAACCCTGTCGCAATCGCCTGTTCGTAATCTTTCGCCTGCATCGTGTCATACATCTTGCGCTGCCCTTTATCCACTTCAAGCAACCACTGCGCGTAATCAATCACCTTAGCAATCTCCATAACTCTTACCCGATCCTGATTCACAATTAACTGGAAGACCCACTGCCCATTCAGGCACCCACCGCATGCTTTGTTCTACGTACAACTTGGCTTCTTCTAACTCGACATCCCTGCACACAATTGCAACCGCATCATGCACGGTCAGCACCACCTTGTACCGCTTAGAAATTTTCAGCATCTGCTCCCCGATAATACAGCGAGCAATCGCTTGGCACACGTTCTCTATAACTTTCCCACCGTAAATTCTGGTGCGACCCTTGCGTGTCTTGTAATGAAACTCTACCCCCTTGTCGGTTTCGGTAAACTTCAAATCGTCGTAACGCATGAGCAACCCCGACGGCAGTCGGATAGCCGATTCGGCGGGTACTAATTGTAGAACACCCTCCCTACCCAGAGGCGACTCATCCCTCCTTGATAAATTAACGAGAGCTTGTTGCGCCTGACGCCACAACCGTGTGATGCAGTCGTTTGTGCGTCTATAAATGTCAATGATCCTGCGGGCCTCATCGATGTCAACGTCTACTCCAAACGTCTTAAGCTGCATTTGAAACTTGAGCGCACCCATGCCGTACCCTGCACCGAGGATTGTGGTCTTACCTACGAACCGTTCTTCTTTTGATATCTCGTGTTCAGGTTTGCCGTAGATCGCTGATGCCATCTTCTTATAAACGTCTTTACCCTCAGCAAAAGCTTCCACCAAGTCGTTCTGCTCGGCCAACCACGCCAACACCCTAGCTTCAATCTGTGAAGAATCTGCGTCAATGATCTGATACCCGTCCGGTGCAATGATCGCTTTCTTTAACTTGTTAGCGTTCTCTCCACGGCTTGGCAGATTCTGCATATTAACTTTATCGTCACCCCCGAATCGACCCGTATGCGCTGCGTAGTACCTAAGAGGAACCGGCAGCTTGCCACGCTCTGCAATATCAATAAACCGTTGTGTTCTCGTTTCTTCAAGGGTTGACTTTGTACCTAGCCGTGCCGCAACCAATGTCTGCACCCGTTCATCGGGATGGTCCGCTAGTTCTTTGAACCCTTCATCGTTCTTAGCAAACGCAAACGTCTGCTGTCCTGTCGCAGGGCTTTCTTTCATCGGAGGTGCAACGCCGAACTGTAGCAGCAGTTCTGCAAACTTGTGATTACTCATCAGTTCTTCTTTATCGACCCCACAGTCAGCCAGTAACTTCTCTTTGCGTTCCCGCACTTCCTTCAAGTGCTGCCGCAGCATGTTCTTATCGAGTTCAAGTCTTGGTTCAATAAACATCCGCAGTGTGATATCAATAAGTTGTAACTCTTTTTTAGGGAATCCCCTAACCATTTGCTTAAACAACTCATAGGTTAAATTCACATCATTGATGCAATAGTCCCCGTACCTAGACAGGCTGTACTCATCGAAATCGGCGCGTCGTTTACCGATAGCAGCTATAACTTCTGTACCCTTCTCGCCCAACTTGTAACGCTCTGCCATGGCTTTGAGCGACCCACCCACCTCAATACCATGCAAAGCCCTACCCATGCACAGAGTGTCAAGCCATACGCGAGGACAAACGTCAAAGCGCCAACCAAGTATGGAACCGTCAAACATTGTGTTATGGGCGAGAACCATCGCGTCCGACCATTTGAATGACCCATGCAACCAATCCTTGATTTGTTTGTGCGTACCGCTAGCCCAAGCTGTCTCCTCGTTGTTGACTTTCACGGCAACACCAATAACTTCAAACAGGTCAGAGCGCACGTACTCTTCGGTTGTTATCTTCGATAGTGAGTAATTTTTGTCGTAATACGTTTCAAAATCGACTGTTATGATATCCATGTGTGTCCTTAAAAAGGTGCTTCTTCTATATCGGTCGGTGTTTGATTCTTAACAACTTTTACTAAAACAACAGCATTACGTTTGAGATACGCATAGCTTGGGAACGGCCAGTTGTTGTCTGATGGTATGCGTATGTACAACATGTCATTGGGTTCTTCTTTAACAACGTAGCCTATTTCTCCTGTGTTCTTGATGCGTACTTGTGTGTCAGGTTGCATATTTACTCCTAAAACAAATGTCTTCCCATTTCTCTAACTTCCCGGCGGGAATAAACCATTTATCAACACTCGTGCCTAACTTCTTTGCCGCTCTCCAAAATAAACTCTCTTTGTTCAGTGCATCCGTACCGTGCTTACTTAACAGACAGAAGTCTGCCAACATCTTTATATTTCTATCTCTCGACGGATCAGTTTTGTGCAGAGGTTTGCCGTCATCCCTTCCTGTATTAATAACAACTGACTGAGGGTGCACTGACATATAGGCATCCACCGCACGTTTGTCGTCCGATAAAATTCCCGCTATGCCGTTATTTTCGGCTAGCGCATGTACGTCTTCCGCTTTCCAAGCCCGATCTGTTCCTCGCAGGTGTACAAGTGGTAGGTCGCCCAACAAGTTCTCAGTCTTCGTGAGTATGTCCAAAACTTCTTTGGCTGTTTGTGGGGTAAATCTTAGATGCGTTATTAATGTTTTCCAATTATAACTTCTAAACCCACGCCCTGAGTGCACAATCACCTGCTCGTTTGCGGTATCAATTCTATAATCTTTTAATTCATATATCCACCAATCGCCGCCTTGGTTTCGCAGGTGACGAAATATTCTTGGATAAGTTGGTGCATCAGGTACGGTGTATGCGTAGGGTAGATCTATGATGTGAAAGAAGTCATGGAATGATTGTGAAAACTGCACGTCCTCCCAGTTAACAACCAACGCCCTGTTCCTAGTCTTTGCCAACGTCATGCAGTAACACAAGGCTTGAGTTCTATCTCCGAACCCACCCCACCCCATTTGTACTATGTATTTATTCAAAGGATGACTCATGTTCTTACCCTCAAGTCAGGTTGCATGATTAGTTTTTTCCTTTATGACAGGGGAGAACTCCCGTGTTGTAAACCGTTGATCGCAATGCGTACATACGCGCTTGCGCTCCATGTAGAACCGCCGTCTTGCATCATCAAAAAACCGGCGTGTGTCTATTACTCTTGTCGGGTAGCCATCCGTTGTTTTAGGGTCAGCGCAGTATGGACAAATCATAAGTTGCACCTTAATGAAATTTTTTTATTAGTGTGGTATAACCCATCCGTCTTCCAAAATTTGGAGCGATCATGGCACAGGCAGCTTGCACAGAGGAAGAGTTTATTGAGAT
>Ga0214917_10001715_pt1 | contig 27913 bp, 20 predicted proteins | sample LL_1208_BB_MetaG_FD_177983 | JGI IMG/M metagenome (GOLD analysis project Ga0214917, IMG submission 177983) | Freshwater microbial communities from Lake Lanier, Atlanta, Georgia, United States - LL_1208_BB | ecosystem: Environmental > Aquatic > Freshwater > Lake | place: USA: Georgia | collected... | reverse complement strand
CGGCGGCGGCGCGGGCCACGGTCTGTCTCCGCGTGCCCGCCGCCTCGCGGGGTGCCGCGGAATGCCCGCCGGCGCGGCGAATTGCGGCGGCGGCGGCGCGGCGGCGACGCGGGGCCGCCGTTGCGGCGGCTCGGCCGCCGCGCGACCGGGTCCGTGCGCTGGCTGTATGATCGTGCCGTGCTCCCGACGGGCATCCACCCGCCGGAGATCCTCACGAGGGCCGTCCGTGACACCCAGACTTCCCGCCGTCGTCGGCCCGCACCGCTGTGGGCCGGGCCAGCCGCTCCTGCTGATCGCAGGCCCGTGCGTCATCGAGAGCGAGCGGCTGTGCCTCGAGATCGCCGAGCAGCTCGTCGCCGTGGGCCGAGAACTCGGCGTGCAGGTGGTCTTCAAGGCGTCCTTCGACAAGGCCAACCGCACGAGCGTCTCCTCCTTCCGCGGGCTCGGCATCGACGAGGGGCTGGCGGTGCTCGCGCGGGTCCGCGCGGCGACCGGGCTGCCGGTCACGACCGATGTCCATCTGCCGGAGCAGGCCCTGGCAGCCGGCCAGGTGTGCGACCTCCTGCAGATCCCCGCGTTTCTCTGCCGGCAGACCGATCTGCTCCTCGCCGCCGCCGCCACCGGCCGGGCCGTGAACGTGAAGAAGGGGCAGTTCGTCGCGCCGGGCGACATGAAGCACGCCGTCGCCAAGCTGTTGGCCGGCGGCTGCCAGGACGTGATGCTCTGCGAGCGCGGGACGTTCTTCGGATACGGCCGGCTCGTGAACGACTTCGCCGGCCTGATGACGATGCGCGGTCTCGGCGTGCCCGTGATCTTCGACGCCACCCACTCCGTGCAGCAGCCGGCGAGCCGCGGTGACTCGACCGGCGGCGACCGCACGCTCGTCGAGCCGCTCGCCCGGGCCGCGGCGGCGGTGGGCATTGACGGGCTGTTCGTGGAGACGCACCCTGAACCGGATCAGAGCCCCAGCGACGGCCCGAACATGGTGCCGCTGGGGCAGCTGCGGAGCGTGCTGCAGCGGGTGCTGCTGATCCACGAGGCGCGACTGGCGGGGACGGAGATCACGTGATGCCGTGGCTTGTTGGAGGTTCTGCGGAACGCGGGCGCGGCGTGGGCAGCCCGGGCACCGTCTGCCTGGTCGCGGTCGTGCTGGCCGCCGTGACGTGCGGCGGCTGCGGCAGCCGGGCCGCCGCCCCGCTGCCGGCATCGCTCCCCGCCGCGGCCGAGGGGCGGGTGATGCCGACGGTGTCCGACGACGTGCGCGAACAGCTGCTCGACGGTGCGGTGGCGGTGCTCGACAGGCTGGAGGACTACGACGAGTCGTCGGCGTTCTCGCAGGTGTTCGATCGCCTGAATCAGTGGAGTCATGCGACCGGGGCCGCCGGCTTCGAGGCGGCCGGCTGGCGGATCGACCCGCTCTTCGCCTCCCTGCCCGCCCGGCTGCGCGGGGGGACGACGCCGGAATCGCTGGGAGGCCGGGTCTTCGACGCCACGGCCGACGTGACGGCGCTGCGCGACCAGCGGTGGCTCTCCGACATCGCCACGACGGCGCGGGGCGACGCGGTCGAGGATCTCGACATCGCCCTGAACCTGTTCCGGTGGACGGTGCGGTCGCTCGCCCTCGTGAGCGATCCGCCGCTCGTGCCGACCGACGCGGCTCCGGGCAGCCGTTGGTTCCTGCCGGGTGAAATCCTGCTCTCGGGCCGGGCGAGCTCCGCGCAGCGGGCGTGGATCTTCCTGGAGCTCCTGCGGCATGCCGGACTCGACGGCGTGATGCTGGCGACGGGGCGGCCGGACCGCGGCGGCGTGCGGGCCTGGGTGCCCGCGCTCGTGTCGGGAGGCGAAGCCTGGCTCTTCGAACCGACCTATGGAATGCCGATCGCCGGCCCGGACGGCACCCGCGTGGCGACGGCGCGGCAGGCCGCCGCCGATCCGGCCGTGCTCGAGCGACTCTCGTTTCCGGACCGCGGCTATCCGGTGCAGTCCGGCGACATCGCCGGGCTGTCCGTGCTCGTGGCGGCCGACCCCTGGAGCCTGTCGCGGCGGATGAAGGCGGTGGAGACGCAGCTGGTAGGCAGCCGGGCCACGCGGCTTTCGCTCGACGCCAGCGGCCTCGCCGCGCGGGCCCTGCAGGCACTCGACGCCGACGCGGGTCCGGCCGGCCTGGCGGCGCGGGCCGGCCTGTGGGAATTTCCCTGGGAGGTCGTCGCGCGGCGACGCAGCGACGCCGGCCCCGTGCGGGCGGCGGTGGGACGAGAACTCGGCGTGATGTCGGTGACGCTCGCGCAGGAGACGGGAGGCGGCGAGAACGGCCGCCGCGGAACGCGGCTCGTGCGGCCGCTCTACGCGGCGCGGCTGCGCGAGTTTCGCGGTCAGTTCGACGGGCCGGATGGGGCGAAGGTGAGCTACCTCGCCGCCCGCCCCGGGAAGCAGACCGTCGCAGCGGCCGTCGCCCGGGCGGCTCCCGAGCAGGTCGACGCGATCCGCCGGCTCTTCGAGCAGATGAAGGAGGACGCCACCTACTGGCTCGGCACGCTGACCCTCGGCGAGGGCGAGTACGAGACCGCCGTCGACTACCTCGGCCGGATGATCCTCGAGGCGGCTCCAGACAGCCGTTGGGCCGACGCGGCCCGGGTGAATCTGGCCCGCGCCTACGTCGGCCTCGGCCGCGTGGGCGAGGCCGCCGCGCTGCTCCGCGAGGATCAGTCGCCACAGCGGTTCGGCAGCCGGCTCCTCGCTGCCGAACTGGAAAACTCCGCGAAACCCTGAGCGGTGTGCGGGCGGTCGGTCGCCGGCGGGGCCCGCGTTGCCCCCAGCCGCCGCAGAGGGTATGCTCTGGGGTTTCCCGCGGCGCCCGCCGCGACCAGTGGCACGGTGACCGACGACCCGACGGACGATTCGCGACGAGAAGACCATGAAAGAAGACATCCATCCCCGCTACCTCGACACGGTGGTCCGCTGCGGCTGCGGCAACACGTTCTCGACCCGCAGCACGGTGCCCGAGATCAAGGTCGACATCTGCAACCTCTGCCATCCGTTCTTCACGGGCAAGCTGAAGTTCGTCGACACCGCCGGCCGCATCGAGAAGTTCAAGTCCAAGTTCGCCGGTGCCGGGTACGCGAGCCTCAAGAAGAAGCCCGCCGCCGACGCGAAGCCGTCCTGAACGTCGCTGTCCGCCGTCCTGCGGAAGCCCGCGGAGTCGGCCCTGCCGGACCCATGCGCGACCAACTCGAAGCCAAGCTCTCCCGGTTCGAGGAATTGGAGCGGGCGCTCGTCGATCCTGCGGTGCTGGCGGACCAATCGCGGCTTTCGGCCACGGCTCGCGAGCACGGCACGCTCGCCCGTCTCGCGTTGAAGTATCGCCAGTTCGTCACGCTGGAGCGGCAGATCGCCGAGCACGTCGCCATGGCCGCCGCCGGCGACGCCGAACTGAAGGAGCTGGCCGAGGCGGAGCTGCCCGAGCTGCGGGCGCGGCGGGAGAGCGAGTGGGACGAGCTGCTCGACCTCTGCTCCGACGACGAGGATGCCGACCGGGCGCGGTGCATCATGGAATTGCGGGCTGGCACCGGGGGGGACGAGGCCGCCCTGTTCGTCCGCGATCTCTACGAGATGTACCGCCGCCACTGCGCCGAGCAGGGCTGGGACGTCGAGGTGATGGACGCCAGCCCCACGGAGCTCGGTGGGTTCAAGGAGCTGGTGCTCGGCCTCGCGGGGCCGGCGATCTTCCGCAAGCTGCAGCACGAGAGCGGCGGCCATCGCGTGCAGCGGGTTCCCGACACCGAGACAAAGGGCCGCATCCACACCTCGGCCGCCACGGTGGCGGTGCTGCCCGAGCCGGAGGACGTGGAGGTGTCGCTGCCCCCCGATTCCTATCGCAAGGACCTCTTCTGCGCGAGCGGCCCGGGAGGGCAGCACGTCAACAAGACGGCGTCGGCTGTCCGCCTCACCCACCTCGAGACCGGGATCGTGGTGCAGTGCCAGGACGAAAAGAGCCAGCACAAGAATCTCGCCAAGGCGCTCCGCGTGCTGAAGACGCGGATCTATGAGCACCGGCGGGAGATCGAGCACTCCAAGCGATCCGCGGAGCGGAAGACGCTGGTGGGCTCCGGCGATCGCAGCCAGCGGATCCGCACCTACAACTTCCCGCAGAACCGGCTGACCGACCACAGGATCAACGAGAGCTTCACGCTCGACCAGGTGCTGGCGGGCCGGCTGGGGCTGGTGATCGACGCGATCGAGCAGCATGCCAGGGAGCAGCGGCGCAGCGACATGGAGCGGTCGGCGAAGACGCCGTCCGCCTGAGCCGGCGCGGCCGTAGGGCCGCCCGCCGCGATGGCCCGAGACCCGCCGCGATGGCCCGAGAGTGGAGGAACAGGGATGGCCGGCGAACGGGATCAGGCAGATGTGTGGACGGTGGGCAGGCTGCTCACGTGGACGACCGACTGGCTCGCGAGCCGCGGCAGTGAATCGCCACGGCTCGACGCCGAGGTGCTGCTCGCCTTCGTCCGCGGCTGCCCGCGGATCGCCCTCTACACGGCGTTCGACGTGCCGGTGGGCGAGGAGGAGCGCGGACGGTTTCGAGGCCTCGTGAAGCGACGCGGCGAGGGGGAGCCGGTGGCCTACCTCGTCGGCAATCGGGAGTTCTTCTCGCTCTCCTTCGCCGTGAGCCCGGCGGTGCTCGTGCCGCGGCCGGAGACGGAAGGGCTGGTCGTGCGGATGATCGATCTCTGCCGGCCGCCCCCGGCGGATGGCCGCCGGCTGCGGATCGTCGACGTGGGCACCGGCTCCGGAGCGATCGCCGTGACGCTCGCGAAGCACGTGCCGCACGCCGACCTCGTCGCGACCGACGTATCCGCGGCCGCGCTCGGGGTGGCCCGCGACAACGCGGCGCGGCACGGAGTGGCCGACCGGATCGAGTTTCTGGAGTGCGATCTTCTCGACCACCCGCGGGCCGAGGGGCCGTGGGATGCGATCGTGAGCAACCCGCCCTACGTCCGCGAGGACGAGTTCGATTCCCTGCCCCGCGACGTGCGGCTCCACGAGCCGCGCGGGGCGCTCGTGTCGGGCCCGACCGGCGTGGAGGTGATCGCGCGGCTGGCCGCCGCCGCCGCAAAGACGCTCGTGCCCGGCGGCTGGCTCGTGGTCGAGGTGGGGCCGGCGGCGGCCGCCGAGGCCACCCTCGCCGGCTGCGCGGGGCTGCGGCCCCGGCCCACGCTCAAGGATCTCGCCGGCCTGCCCCGCATCGTGCAGGCGTGTCGCGCCGGGTGACGCGGTGGCCGGGGCTGCGGCTCCGGCCCGCGCGGCCGCGGACGGCGTGGTCCGATTGCCCCTGGGGGCGTCGCCGTCCGCCAAGAAGGACATGGCGGCGCGTGGCGTTCGATCCTGGCTGACACGGTGTGGCGACCGGCTGCTCGACGGCCGGTGCCTCCGTATTCATCGTCGTGGCATCGGGCGTCTCGGTGCCCGGTATCTCGGCATCGCCTGCCGTGGCATCCGCCGGCTCGGTATCCGTGGCTTCGCCCTGGGAGGCTGGGCTCGGCGCAGCGGATGGATCCGCACGGAGCCGTTGCCTGAGAGGCCGCTGGTGGCCGTGGCCGCTGCGATCGCCGCCGGCTGTGCCGCGGCTGTCCTCGTGCCCGCCTCGCCGGTCGTGTGGTGGCTCTGCGGCGTGGCTGCCCTGGCGGCGTGGGGATGGGCGGTTCACGCGGGGCGACCGGCCCGCGCCGCGGTCTGGCTGCTGGCGGGCGGCTTCGCGGCCGCCGCCGGCTGGTCCACGGTCCGCTCGAGCCTGTTCGCGGCGGACGATCTCGCCTGGTGCCTGAGCGAGTCTCCGCAGCCGGTCGCCGTCGAGGGGATCGTCTTCGAGTCGCCCCGGCCGCTGATCACTCAGGCGGTCGATCAGCTCAGGAGGGGCACGGGGCGGCCCGGCAGCCCGCGGTGTCACGAATGCGTGCTGGTCGTGCGGGCGGTTCGCGACGGCCTCAGCTGGCGTCCGGCATCGGGCCGGGCCACGGTGATCCTGGACAGCCACGGCCCGCCCGATCACGGAGCGACGGGACACGGCGGCCTGACGACGCGGCTTCGCGTGGGCACGCGGGTGCGGCTGCTCGGGCGAGGGCTGCGGCCGTCGCCGCCGCTCAATCCGGGAGAGTTCGACTTCCGGGACCGCGCACGGTCGCTGCGTTGCCTGTCGATCGTGCGGACGCACGAGCCCGATGGTGTCGCAGTGCTCGCCGGTCCCGCACCGTGGTCGGTCGCGGCGGTCCTCGACCGGCTTCGAGGTCATGGCGTGCGGCTGCTTCGCGAGCACCTCTCAGAACGCCGGGCCGCGCTGGCTGCGGCGCTGCTGCTCGGCGCCAGGGAGAGCCTGCCCCGCGAAGACACCGACGAGTTTCTCGTCACCGGCACGATCCACGTGCTGTCGATCTCCGGACTGCACGTCGGACTGCTGTCGCTGGCGCTCCTGCGGCTGCTGCACGCGGCGGCACTGCCGCGGGGCGGGGCGCTCACGGCGGTGGCCTGCTGCACGGGGCTGTACATGGCTCTCGTCGGTGCGGAGACGCCGGTCGTCCGGGCCACGCTGCTGGTGTGGCTGACCTGCCTGGCCGCCGCCCTCGGTCGGCCCGTGCCGGCCGCCAACGCGCTGGCGCTGGCCGGTGGTCTTGTGCTCGCCTGGCATCCACCGGAACTCTTCCGCACCGGGACGCAGCTGTCGTTTCTGTCGACGGCGGTGCTCGTGGCGGCGTCGACGGTGGTCTCCCGCCCCGCCTGCGTCGATCCGATCGAGCGGCTCATCGACCGCAGCCGCCCTCCCTGGGAGCGGTGGCTGCGGCGGCTGGCACGCCAGGCGTGGAGCTGTGTTGTCGTCGGCGCGGCCGTCTGGGTGGCGTCGGCGCCGATCGTGGCGTCGCGATTCCACCTGTTCAGTCCGATCGGGCTGGTCGTCAACCCGCTGATCGCGCCGCTCGTCGCCCTGGCGATGGCCTGGGGATTTCTCTGTCTCGCGACGTCGGTCGCATCGACCGGCCTCGCGGCGGCCTGCGGCTGGGCGTGCGACGCCACGCTGCAGTGCATCGCGATCGTCGTGTCATGGGCTGCCAGGGTGCCGGGAGGGTACTGCTGGGTCGCCGGACCGCCGGGATGGTGGGTGGCCGGGTGGTACGTGACCCTCGTGGCGGCGCTGCTCGTCATGCCCCGGGAGCGGCTCGTGCGCGCGGGTACCTGGGGCACGCTGGCGGCGGCCTGGTGCGGCATCGGCCTCGCGTCCTGCGGCGTTGCCCAACTCGTCGCCGCCGATCCCCCGGCGCTGCGGGTCGTGGTCGCCGCGATGGGGCATGGCTGCGGCATCCTGGTGCGGAGCCCGACGGGCCGCTGCCTCCTCTACGATGCCGGCCGTCTCGGCGCGGCGGCCGCGGCGCGTCGCGGCATGGCTGCGGTGCTCTGGCACGAGGGGATCGGCCGCATCGACACGCTCGTGATCTCTCATGCCGACGCCGACCACTTCAACGCCGTGCCCGAACTGTTGGAGCGATTCGCGGTGGGGGAGATCGTGGTCGCCCGGCCGTTTCTCGAGAGCGACTCTCCGGCCGTCGCCGAGCTGCTCGATCGGGCGCGGTCCGCGGGCGTTCCGCTGCGGCTCGTGGGGCGGGGCGATTCATTCGCCGTTGATCCGCTCTGCCGGGTCCGCGTGCTGCATCCGCAGGACGGGGGGGCGGGCCTCTGGAAGAACGACAACGAGGCGAGCCTCGTGCTGGCGGTCGAGTCGGCCGGCCGCAGGCTGCTCCTCACGGGTGACCTCGAGGGGGAGCCGCTGCGACGGCTCGTCGCGGCCGATCCCGGGCCGTGCGACGTGCTGATCGCGCCGCACCATGGCAGCCGCACGAGCCTGCCGCCCGACATCGCGCGGGTGACGGCGGCGGACTGGGTGATCGTCAGCGGCCCCGGCACAGCGGCCTGGGACGAGATCCGCGAGGCCTACGCGACGGCGCGGGGGGATCGCCCGGCGGCCACTGTCATCAAGACCGGCTGCGATGCCGCCCCCGGCGGTGCGGTCGCCCTCGAACTCACCGCTGGTGCGGTCGGCGTGCGGCAGTTCGTCGCCGGTGTCTGGCGGCCCGTCGAGCCGCAAGCACCTTCCGCCGGCGCGAGCCGCGACGGCGGCTCGCGATCGACCGAACCGCTCCCTCTCGGCAAGGCTCAGCCGGTCTCCGCGAGGCCCGCCGGCTCGATCGCATCGGGCCGCGTGAGCGCCCAGCCGGCGGCGATGAACAGCAGCTGGCTGACGACGAAGCCCGCCAGCAGCAGCAGCACGCCGCTGGTGAACCCGTAGCTGTGCAGGCCGATGCCGAGCTGATTGGTGCCGAACCAACTCCAGGCGGTGATGATGTTGCCGCCGATGGCGAAGAGGGCGAAGCCTCGCTGTCCGATCCAGCGGTCCCACCGGGCATGCAGCGCGGCGGCGTTCCAGAGCACGATCATCAGGGCGCCGTTTTCCTTCGGATCCCAGCCCCAGAAGCGGCCCCAGCTGTCGTCGGCCCACAGGCCGCCCAGCACCGTGCCGATGAAGCTGAAGAAGAGCGCGAAGCAGACGACGCCGTACGTCATCCGGTAGAGCTGCTCCTGCTGTTGCCGCGTGGCGAGCCGCTGCTGCGGCGTGGCCGCCGGTCGGCCCGCGAGCCCGACGGGAAACCAGGTGGCCGTGATGCGGTGGATGATCGAGAAGATGCCGAGCACACCCGCCAGGAAGGTCGCACCGTAGCCGAGCGTGACGGTGATGACGTGGGTGGAAAGCCAGAACTGCGTGTCGAGCACCGCCTGCAGCACGTGCATCGTGTCGCCCGAGTCGAGGCCGTAGGCGACCAGCAGCGTCGTCGCGCCGCTGATCGCGGCCACGAGGTTGCCGATGCCGTTGGCGTGCAGCGCCTCGAGCGCGAGCCCGGCGAGGACGCACGCCCAGCCGATGAACACAGCCGAGGAGTAGAGGTTCACCACCGGCGGGCGGCCCGTGATGTAGATGCGGCTGCCGAGCGCGAAGGTGTGGAGCACCAGCGTGGCCGCGAGCAGCCAGAACGCGAAGCTGTTGAGCGGCTTTCTCCACGACAGAAAGCTGGCGAAGCACGCGACGCCCGCGAGCACGTAGAGCCAGTTGGCGATCGCGGTCGGGTTGAACCGGTTGAACCACGCCTCGAATGCGGTCTTGCGGCCCGACTCCCGCACGTCCGGCAGCGTTGCCGTCGCGGCGGAGAAGGCCCGCAGCGCCTCGTTGAACTCGGCCGCGGGCCTGCCGTGCGCGGCGAGCAGTTCGCCGAGCGGCAACAGTCCCGGGTGGACCTCGAAGGCCGGCTGGCCCGGCCGGCCTGACAGCAGCCTGCCCACGATCGCCGTCACCCAGGCCGGATAGGCCGCCTGCCATTCCTCCGGCCGCTCGCCGGCCGTGTCGGGACGCGTGGCCGCCGTCGGCCGTGGCGGCAGCATCGCCGGCGGGTGGCTCGCCTCGATCCGCCGGGCCATCTGCATGATCCGCTCCATCTGCCTGAGCATCTCGGCGCGGGCCTCGTCCCCCTCGGCCATCTCCGGCAGCCGTGGCGTCTCGTACGCGATCTGCAGCAGGTCGTACGTCATGAGCTTCCGGTTGATCTCGTCGTACTTCTTCTCGGGAAAGCTGAACTGCTCGGGCATCTTGTCCCGCATTGCCTCGAGCTGCTTTCGCAGCTTCGGCAGCCCGGCCTCGAGCTCGGCGTGGCTGTAGCGATGCCCCTTGCGCTTCGGCAGGTCGAAGAGATCGGTCACCTCCTTGGCGTCGATGCGGAACACCGGAGCGTGCTCCACCCAGTCGGCTCCGGACATCATGCCGAGCATCCACTGCGTCGCCGGTACCGTGCCCGTCGGCATGTCGGCGGGGCGGGCGGGGCCGTTCGCTTCCGCCGTCTCCGGCACGATCACGCTCGTGCGGCCGCCGAGCGCCTGCAGCGTGTTGCGGGCGACCGTGTCGAGCGGCTTGATGCGGCCCTCGTGCAGGACGGGCAGGTTTCCGGCCGTTCGCCAGTCGTGGCCCCCGTGCGTGCCGCCGCGATCGCGCAGCGCTCCCAGGCAGACCATCGCCACGAGGGCGAGGGCGACCGTCGGGGCGAGCAGGCTGCCTGCCGGCGACCCCCCCCGAGCCGCCGCTGTGCTCCCGCTCATCCGGCCGTTGGGACGCATGCCGCGGGGAGCCGCCGCATCCGCGGCCGTGACCTCCGTGAGGCCGCGGTCGTAGCGGTCGGCGAACCGCAGGAACGTGCCGCCGAAGTGGGCGAGCATGCCCCACAGCGCGAGGACGCAGGCGACGTAGGGGATGAGCCAGCCGGCGTTCTCCACCACCTGCAGGCCGGTCATCTCGCCGGGCGTGCCGTCGGGGAGCCGCACCTGTGAATACTGGCTCTGGTAGAAGGTTTCGCCGCGGTAGCGAACGGGGTTGTTCATCCAGATGCGGCCATCTTGTTTGGCGTCGGTGGCCGTGTCGGTGAAGGTGACATAAGAAGAGAAATCGCGGGGCGTCTCGCTGGCGCCGTAGTTGATCCGCCGCACGTCGGTGAGGGTGACGGAGTAGGGCTTGTATTCCCGGCGGAACCGCAGCTGCAGCCGGTAGGGCGTGCCGTCCACGTCGACGGTGTCCGTCTCGTCCGGCTTACCGCCCATGAAAAGTTGGGCCTGGTCGTTGAGGAACTGGCTCACGAGGAACGTGCCGAGGTCGGCGACAGTCTGCCGATTCCGCAGCCGCACGTAGGCCGAGGCGATGTTGGTCCGCGAACTCGCGCCCCCTTCCGGGGCCTTGTCGCTGGCCAGCCAGCCCTTGCCGAGTCCGGTGGTGGCGGGATTCGGGGCGACCGGCCCGACGCGGATGATGTCGGAATTCGGGAAGTACGACACCACTTCGACGTCGAACGGCAGGTCGGCCGCCGCGATCGGCCCGCCCCCCGCGCGGGCCTTCAGCAGCCGTCCGGAGATCACGGTGACCCTGTCCCGACCGTCGTCGGCGGGACGCATGACGGCGAGTTCCGTCTCGTCGGTCCGCAGCGCCACGTTGCTCGTCTGCCCCTCCACGAGTGCCATCCGCTCCTCGATCTGGCGATCGCCGAACGCGAACTGGCCGAGCATCAGGAGGCCGACACCGATGTGGATCAGGACGTTGCCCCCCCGCCGGCCGAACACCAGGATCAGGCCCGCAAGCAGGATGAGCGCCGCGACGCTCGACTGGATGAGCTGCCACATGATCCGCAGCCCCGGCTCACCCATCCGCCAGCCTTCGCCGCCGAAGATGCTTAGCACGGCGACCACGCCCGTGGCGGCGGCCGCGATCGCCAGCGCCACGCGGGTGAGCCGCCGCAGATCGCCGCCCGCCACGGCCGCCCAGGCGAGGCCCGCGGCCAGCAGCACCGCCGTCGCCTGCACGAGCCTCCAGACCGTGCCGTAGTCGACGGGTGGGCGGCCCTGCAGCCCGTCCGCGTAGTGGCCGCTGAGGATCACCAACAGCGTCAGCAGGCCGCCGACCGCGGTCACCGCGGTGCCGAGGGCGAGACGAGAGCCGGAGGCGTGGACGTGAAACCGCGTCAGCTTGGCCGCGATCAGGTTCGCGAGCAGGACGGCCCCGATCGTGGCCCCGCCGGGAAACGGGAACCAGCCGGTGAGCGTCGACGGCCCGAAGATCGTCACGGGGAAGAAGTCCGAGAAGGGAATCTGTGCGACCCAGCTGTTGAAGTATTCCTGCTTCACCTCGGGGAGGTTCTTCTCGTCCTGGGCGAGCGTGCCGACGAACAGGAGGAAGATTCCCGCCAGGAACATCACGACCGTGATCTTGAGCGAGCCCATCGCCTGCAGCGCGTGCCACGCCAGGGAGCCTGCGGCCGACGGCCGGTGGGCGGAGGCGTCTTGGGCGTCGAAGAATCCGGACGAGGGAAGGCTGCCTGTGGCCATGCGTGAGGGCTCCGTGCGGGGCGCGGCCTACTTCCAGCGGATGGAACGGACGAACGCGGTGAAGGGCTCGCGGAGGCGGTGCGCCAGGCCGGCCGCGCCCTTGAACTTCACGAACAGCGCACTCGCCTCGTCGACGGGGATGACCGCGGCCAGGATCGCCTGCTGGTTCTCGGTCGCGTCGTCGAGCAAGAGAAGGATGCTCGACTCGACGCCGTCGACGTCGACCTTCTCCACCGCGGCGATCGCCCGGGCGACCTTCACGGGGTCGGCCTGCGGCGTGAGTTGCTCCTGCCAGCGGGTCGCGTTGCTCTCGAGCGTCCCGGAGGCGGGGACGATCGTGATTTCGCCGACCTCGGCGGGGTCGGCGGAGGCGGCGGTCGTGCGGATCGTGGCGAGCCGCATCCCGCTGGCTCCCGTATCGACCCAGCCCTCCGGCAGGTCGTACCGCAGCGTTGCGGACCGTTGCGGCGCCGGCGCTTCGGCCGCCACGGCCGGGGTGGATCGTGGGGCGGTGTAGGTCCTGATATCACCCGGACGGATGTCGACCGACGGCCGGCACGATCCCATCGTCATGGCGATCGCCGCGGCCGCCAGCCGCGAGGCCATCCTGCGGGAGCACGGGGGGGCGTCGGATCGGAGATCGGAGAAACAGCCCACGCTCGTCGCACGCTCCGGCCCTGGCGTCGCGGCCCTGCCGGATTCCCTCTTCGCCAGGCGGGAACCGGGGGGCGGGAATCGGCCTGCAGCCGTCCTACTCACAGTGTAGCGGGTCGCCCCGCCCTGCCCTCAGCCGGCACCCCGTGCCCGAGGTCTTCCGGGACGATCCGAATGGAAAGCCGGATGGAAAGCCGGATGGAAAGCTAGCCGTCCGCCTGCGGGAACGGGGGCAGGTCCGTGCCCGGGGGCGAGGCTACCGCCGCCAGCCGAACAGTTCCGACATCGGGTTCAAGAGCGGGCTCGAGAGGCTGAGATCCTCGGGGCTGCCCAGCGTCCGGATCAGGTCGAACATCACGAAGCCGCCCGTCAGCATCAATAGCGCACAGCACACGAGGCCGCAGACCTGCCAGACGCTGAACGACGTGTCGGGCAGCAGAGCCGTGTCGATGCCCTCCCCGATGTCGTCGAGGCCGCCGCCCCCGCTCAGGGCGATGTCCGACGACGCATCTGTCCCTACCGAGAACGAGTCCGAGGCGTCGTCTTCCAGAAAGCTGGACCCCAGCGTTCCCGACTCGTCGCCGACGACTTCCGATCCGGTATCGCTCTCGTCAGGGATCGGGTCGAATTCTTCGATCGCCTCTCCCGCCAACCCCGACATGGCGGGGTTCGAAGCCGACGCCTTGATGGCGGACTCCATCTCATCGGCGAAGTCGGGCCCCGACAGGATGCCCGACTTCCGGACGTCGGAATCCTCGAGGGACAGCCCGCCCTCCTGGACCCCAGACAGCGCCGAGCCGGGGGCCGAACTCATCCCGGAAAGTTCGATGGCGCCGGGGCCCGAGCCACTCACGACGGATCCGGTGCCGCCACTGTCCGATTCTGGCCCGCCGCCGACCGGAATGCCCGAGAGATCGATCGGCAGGGTGCCCGTGTTCGGCTCCGGGGACGGGCCCGGTGCAACTGGCGACTTCTTCTCTGGCGCCGGAGCGGAAGCGACCGGGGCGTCGATCACGACTCCGTCGTCCACGTCCAGCGCCGCATCGAGCGAGAGGGCTTCGGCGGGGCCCGCCGATCCCGTCACACCGCCGGACGCCGCACCACCGATCTGCAGGCTGTCGCCCAATTCGAGTTCAAGACCGTCGGCGGCGTCGAGTTCGAGGCCATCATCCGGCTCCGCCCCATCGGCGGCCGCCGATGCCGCCGGTTCCGCATCGAGATCCAGCGAAAACCCGGAGCCCACGCCGGACGCTGCCGCCGCTTCGGCGGCATACCGCTCGATGTCGTCGTGCTTGAACTTCAGCGTCGTCCCGTCACGGACGGGATAGAGGTCCTTGCGATCGACGAGCCGCTGCACCTCCTCCGCGGACACACCCAGTCGCTGGGCGGCTTCTTCGACCGTGAAAAACTTGCCTGCCATGGTTGCGGCCACACGTCCCGTGTCTCGACGTTCTGCGGCGGCTCACTGCGAGCCGTGCTGCCCGCGGCTTTCGCACACCGCCCTCGCGGCGTCCCCCGGAGCGGCACCCACGGCTGCCGAGGGCCGCGGCCGCGACGACCCCGGGTGTGCATCGTCACCGGGAAGTATACGAGTCCACCCCGCCCACCAGACACGCCCTCCGTCCGCACGGCCGTCACAGCCGTTCATTTCGGCATTTCCGCCATCTTTTTCAGGCTGGACGGTCGCGGCTCCTGGGCGTTGAATTCCTCGATCATGAGGTCCCAGGTCAGGTCCCGGGTGCTCTTGAGCTGCACCGTTCCCGCGATCGCGTCGACGTGGTAGATCGCCAGGCAACGACTCTGCTGGTCGAGCAGGAGCAGCATCTGCCGGCCGTCGTCGAGAGGCGTCGTCATCGTCCAGAACTGTCCGGCCTGGCCATTGGCTCCCGGGACGGCCGGGGCTGGGCGGCCCGGTCGCTGGGCGGCGAGGCCCCAAGACCCGTGCAGCCATGCAACCGCGAGCCCGGCTGCCACGCACAGTGGTGCCGCTGCGTGCCCCAAGAGCTTGTGTCGCGGCGGCGGGCACGTGTGCGGGGCCGCCGCGGCGTGTCGTGGATGAAGCATGATTCGGGGGCGGGCAGCCGCCCAGTGCACATCGGTCGGATGGTCGGGCCGATCCGCGGCCGAGCCCCGCGGATCACCGCACGGCGGTCGAATCCTCCGGCCGCGGATTCTAGCCGGCCGGAGCCCAAGTCATCCATGATCTTCTTGAGGCGGCAGGGACGGCAGGCGGAACTGCTCGTTTTTCGGCGTCCGCGAGCGCATCGGACAGCGGCCCAGCCGCCGCATCCAACGGTGGTGGCCGCTGCCGCCGCGGCCGCTTCGGACCGCCCGGCCTTCCTGGCTTGCCGCGTCCGCCGGGGAAAACCGCCGTTTTCCTCTGCCGGATGTTTCGATTCAATCGATCAAGCAGAGCCTTCCGATGGAAAGGACGCGGTGACACGGCCTCCGAGCCGGGGTTCGCCGATTTCCCGCTGTTCTGGAGGACATCCCGTGTCGAAGCTCAACGCCCTGACCGCCACCCTGCTGCGCTCGCCGATTCTGTGGGGGGGGGCGATCAGCTTCGGGTTCTTCGGCCTGATCCACGTGGGAGCCATCTCGCATCCCCTCGTCATCCGCTATCTCGCCGGACACTGGTGCGAGTACGTGGAAGTGGCGATGTTCTTCGTCGGCCTCGCCGCGCTGCTCATCAAGGCGGTCGAACTTCGCCGGCAACGGGGTGACGTGGGCACGGAACGGCTGCCCGAGGTTCCCGAGGGCGGGCAGGATCCGGGCGAGGCCGTCGACCTGGCGGCGGCGCTCGAGGAGGACGGCTCCTCCGGATCCTATCTCGATTGTCGCCTGCGGGAGGCCCTCGACCTCGTGGTGCGGACAGGCAGCGCCGACACGCTCGAGGAGCACCTCAAGTACCTGTCCGATCTCGACGCCGCGCGGGCCGCTCAGAGCTACGGGCTGGTGCGGTTCGTGATCTGGGCGATCCCGATCATGGGCTTCCTCGGCACGGTCATCGGCATCACCGACGCCATCGCCTGCCTGTCTCCGACGCAGCTCGACAACATGTCGGGCGTCGTGGGAGGGCTGGGCGTGGCGTTTGACACGACGGCCATCGCGCTGGGCCTGTCGATGGTGCTGATGCTCGTGCAGTTCGGCGTGGACCGCTACGAGCAGGCGCTCCTCGCCGAGGTGGACGCCGTCGCCTGGGTCGCGCTCGCCGGCCGCTTCCAGTCGCTCGCCGGCGACGGGGGCGCGACGCTGGCCATCGCCCGGCTGGGCGAGACGATGAGCCGCGGCTCGGCGCGGCTTCTGGAGGCGCAGGAGCAGTCGTGGCGGGCGCTCGAGCGGACCGCAACGGCGAACATCGCCGCGTTGCTCGAGGATGCCGGCACCACGCTGCAGACCGCCCTGTCGACGTCGCTCGACGGAACGCTGGCCCGGTGGAGCGACTCGCTCGTCGCCGCGCACGAGGCCGCGCTGTCGCATCGCGAGGATCGCTGGACCCGCACGGCCGAGTCGCTGGCGGAGGCGGTGCGCGGCCTCGAGCGGCATCACGGCAGCCTCGCGGAGCAGACGACGATGTTGGGCCAGGTCGTCGACGCGACCCGCGACATCGCCGCGCTCGAGAGGTCGCTCGACGCCAACCTGAACACGCTGGCCTCCACCGGACGCTTCGACGAGACGCTCGCCACCCTCGCCGCGGCGGTGCAGCTGCTCGCGGCGCGGGCCGGTGACGTCGCCGCCGACCAGCGGCGTGTCGACCTGAACACCGTCCGCCGCCCCGGAAAGGCTGCATGAGCCGAAACCGCCCCGCAGCCGGGCCCACCATATCCCTGTTTCCCTTCCTCGCCGTGCTGCTGTGCACGATGGGGGCGCTGCTCGTCGTCCTCGTGCTCTTCAGCCGGGCGGTGAAGGAGGGCGTGGTCGCGGACGCCCCCGGTGCTGCGGCCGGCGACCTGCAGGAGCTGGAGTCGGCCCGGGACCAGCTCGCCTGGCGGCTGGAGCAGCTCGAGGGCATCCGGCGGCGGACCTCCGAGGAGCTCGCCCGCGCCCGGATGCAGCTGGCGGGCGTGGAGGAGAGCTCCCGGGCGCTCGAGGACGAACTCGCCGCCCTCGAGCGGATGGCGACGATGCTCGAATCGGGCGCCGCCGGCTCGATCGACGAGGCGGCGGTGAAGGAGCTGGAGTCGCGGCTCGCCAGTGCCCGTGAGTCGCTCGACAAGGCCCGGGCCGATCAGCGGACGAAGCCCCCGGCCTATGCGGTCGTGCCGTACGTCGGGGTGAACGGCACGCATCGGCGGCCGCTCTACATCGAGTGTGCCGGCGACGGCGTCTTTCTGCAGCCGGAGAACATCCGGCTGGGGCCCGCCGACTTCCAGGGGCCGCCGGGGCCTGGCAACCCGCTCGCCAGCGCCCTGCGGGCCGCGCGCGAGCACATCGTGGGCGGGCCGGGGGGCACGGGTGACCCGGCCATGCAGCCGTATCCGCTCCTCATCGTGAGGCCGTCCGGAGTGATGGCCTACTACGCGGCACGCGAGGCGATCCAGTCGTGGGGCAGCGACTTCGGCTACCAACTCATCGACGAGGATTGGACGCTCTCCTTCCCGCCCGCCGATCCGACGCTCGTGCAGGTGGAGCGGCGGGCCGTGGAGGAGTCGCGGCAGCGGCTGGCGTGGCTGGCCGAGGTTCGCCCCCAGCGGCCGACGAAGCAGCCCCGCCAGTACCGCGCCGCGCAGACCCGCGGCGGCGTCGTGTCGGACGAGGGGCCGAGCGTGCTGGGCGACCAGTCACGGTGGGATTGGGCCAATGGCGGCGCCGATGCGGGTGGGGGGCGTGCCGGCCGCGGCGACCCGCTCGGGAATGGCCGCGGCACAGGAGCGGGCGACGGCAGCGGCCCCGGCTCCGGCGATCGCTACGGCGAGGGCAACGGCTCGGCCGATGGCTCGGCGGATGGCAGGGGAGGCAGCCGGTTCGCGACCACCGGCCGCGGCGACGCCGCCCGCGGGAGCTTCCGCCAGTCGGTCTTCAGCGGTGGTGGTGCCGCTGGGGCGGGCCGCGGTGCGGGTGACGCCGCTGAAGGTTTCGCCGACCCGACGTCGTCGGTCGGCCCGGGAGGGCCTGCCGGCGCGGCGGACGGCACGTCCGCGGCGGGTGGCGGACCGAACCGCGCCGCTCCCGGGAGCGGCGGCGTTGCCGACCAAGGGCGCAGCGGCGGGGCTGCCGGCGGCTCGGCGGCAGTCGGCGGCCTGGCCTCCGTCAACGCTGGCGACGCGTCGACGAGCGGAGGCCAGGCCGGCGGGTCGGCGAACGGACAATCCGGTCAGCCCGGGCAGGCGGGGGCGGCCGCGATGCCGGGGCTGGTGCAGGCCGGCGGTGGACAGTCCGGTGCCGCCGGCTCGTCGGCGTCGGCTACGGTGTCGCTCGCCGGCGCCCGCGGCAAGAACTGGGCGAGCCTCGCCACGCAGGACCGCCCGATCCCGCTCACGCGGCCGATCCGCCTGGAATGCGGGCTGCACGAGTTTCGGATCATGGACGATTCGGGCCGTCGCGTGCAGACCCGCATTCCGCTCGACGGCGACACGGCGCTCGCCGTCGACCCGCTCGTGAAGGCCCTGCACGCCCGGGTCGACACCTGGGGCATCGCCGGGGACCGCATGTACTGGAAGCCGGTGCTCGTCCTTTCCGAGACGGCGGACGGCCGGTCGCGCCGCGAGGATCTCGAGCGGCTGCTCGCCGACAGTGGCATCGACGTGCGGTCCGCCGACGGCCGCGACGACATCCGCCCCCTGCCCCCGGTCGAGCGGTCGACCGCCGCCGCCCGGCGTTAGCCGGTGGAGATGAACCGATGCCGCGACCGAAGCCCGAAGACATCAGCAGCGCCGGCCAGGACTCGTTTCTCGACGTCGTCACCAACATCGTTGGCATCCTGATCATCCTGGTCATGCTGGTCGGCCAGCGGGCGCGGCAGGTGGTGCTGGCCCCGGCGGCTGCGGACCCCGCCCGCGTCGCGGCGCTCGACCGCGAGGTCGAGTCGCTCGAGCAGGAGGTGCTGGTCACGGAGGGCGAGATCGGCGAGCTGGCCGCCCAGGGGCGGACGGTGGCGACGGCCGCGGCGCTCGCCGGCGAGGCGCGGCTGCACCTGGCCACCGCGGTGTCGGCGGCGCGGGTCGAGGTCGAAGACCGCAAGCAGGCCGCCGACGCGGCCCGCGTGACCGCCGCCGAAATCGCCGCCCGCCGCCGCGAGGTGCAGGAGGAGATCGAGCGGTGCCGGCTCGCGGCGGAAGGCATCGCCCACGCCCCGCCGACCACGCAGGAGGTGCTGGCCTACCCGACGCCGGTCGGCAGGACGGTCAACGGCGACGAGATCCACTTCCGCATGGCCGAGGGACGGATCGCCTACATCCCGCTCGAGGAGCTTTTTTCGCTCGCCAAGACGCAGACCCGCCGGCATTCCGGTTCGATCAACGAGATGGCGTCGCGAATCGAGACGGTCGGTCCGGCGCAGGGCTTCTCGCTCGACTACGTGATCGAGGTGAAGATCGACCAGTCGCGGGGGCAGGTGCTCATCCGATCGCGGGAGTGGGTCGTGCGGCCCACGGCCAGCGGCATCGGCGAGACCGTCGAGGAGGCGCTCGCGGCACGGTCGCGGTTCAGGGCCGCGCTTGCGACGACGACGCCCGGGACGACCGTCACGCTGTGGTGCTACCCGGACAGCTTCGACGCCTACCGCACGGTGCGGGCGGAGCTCCATCGCCTGGGCGTGCCGACCGCCTGTCGGCCGATGCCCGAAGCCGCGCCGATCGGCGGCTCGACCGATGGTAGCAAGTCGGTCGTGCAGTAGCCGGCCCGACGCCCGTCGGCAGGCAGGGCGCCGCGGGAAAGTGAGCTTCCTCGATCCGGCGGCGGTGCCGTAAGCTGCCGGCACCTCAGGGGAGCACGCGCATGGCACGCACGACGCAGTCGACACGGCTTTCTTTCCTGCAGCTGATGGCGGCCGGCTGCCTGCTCGCCGCGGGCGGCGTGACTCGGGCGCAGCCGCCGGCCGCGGCCCCGGCCGCCAATCCGCTCGCCGATCTCGCGACGATCCCCTACCAGCCGAAGGCGGCGACGCAGGGGACCATCCGCCTCGCGGGCTCCAGCACGCTGCAGCAGGCCGCCGCGCACTGGTGCCAGGGATTTTCCCGCGTGCATCCCGCGGTGACGTGCTCGATCGACACCGTCGGTTCCGACGCGGGGCTCGAGGCTCTTCTCGCAGGTACCGCCGACGTCGCGCTGTCGAGCCGGCCCGTCACCGACGCCGACCGCGCCGCGTGGGAGAAGCGGCCCGACCGGAGGATGGTCGTGGTGGTCGCGGGCTTCGATCATCTCGTCTGGATCGTGCATGCGTCCAACCCGATCGCCGAGCTCCCGTGGACGCCGGACAAGGGCATCCTGCGGGGGGGCGACGGGCAGGGGCAGTCGGCGGATCGCTGGGACGCGCTCAATGGCAGCGCCGAGTGGAAGGACGTGCCGGTGCACGTGCACGGCCGCGGGCTGGGGTCGGGCACGCGGTGGCATATGGATCGCCTGCTCGCCGGCGCCGCGTCGTACCGGCCGCCGGTCACCGACCACGACACCGAGGCCGCGCTGGTCGAGGCGGTCGCCGCGGATCGCGGCGGCCTCGGGCTGGTCGGCGACGAGCACGCCCGCTGGCCCGGCGTGAAGCGGCTGCCGCTCGTCGTCCCGGCCCATGCCTCGCCGCTCTCCGACGCCGTTGTCGGCTCGGATCGGACGCCCGACTGCCGCCCGCTGTTTCTCGCGGTCGCGGTGCCGAAGGAGGGCGAGATGCCGGCGCACCTGCGGGAATTCATGGCCTACGTGCTCAGCTATCCGGGGCAGCTCGACGTGGCGAAGGACGGGCTCCTGCCGCTGACGCGGGCGGAGATCCACGCCCAGAAGGAGGTTCTCGGCTGGGCCGTGGAGCGGTGACCTGCCGGCCCGGGATGGAGATCCTGCCGCTCGTGACCCGGGGGATGCCTGCCGGTGCGTGGGGGCCGGATGGGGAACGCTGATTCCATGATGCACGGAAACGGAGGGGATGCATGGTCGGGGCTGGGCGCAGGCTGGTGAAGCGGGCCGTCTCGGCGGGAGTGGCACGACGGCATTCGCCGTCGTTGCTCCCGGTGGTCGCGTTGGTGGCATGCGGAGTGGCGGGCCCGATGGGCCTGGCTCAGGACGCCCGCAACCGCGACGTGGCCCAGCCCTTCGGCCTCGGCTTCGACGGTTCAAACGCCAGGTTCGCGCCGCCCGCTGCGGCATCCGCCGCACCGCCGCCCGCCCGGCCGCTGGGCGTCATGGCCCGCAACACGACCGCCGGCGTGGAGATCGTCAGCGTCAGTCCCGGTTCGGTGGCCCAGGCCGCCGGGCTGGATGTCGGCGACACGATCGTGACGGTGGGCGGCTACCAGGTGGGTCTCGTGGGCGACAGGCTCTACGACCTCGGGGACGAGGTCTCCAGGAGAATCAGCCCGGCCGGCCAGGTGCCGATGCTGGTGCACGTCAAGCGCACCGGCGAACTGACGCTCAAGCCCGTGCAGTTCGGCGTCGCGACGCGGTCGGTTTCCGGCGTCCTGACGGCGGAGGGCAACGCGACGGTGCCGCGCACGTCACTGATCACCGTCAGGCTGCTCGACGTCACGGAGCCCCAGTGGCGGGATGTCGCGCTGACGCAGGGCCAGCTGCCGGTGACCGGCGGATTTCCGGTGTCGTACCGGCTCGACCCGCCGCCGCTCACGCCACAGCATCGCTACGCCATCGACGCCCGCGTGGAGGACGGCAGCCGTCTGCTCCTGCACACGCCGGCGCCGATCGCCATCGCCTGGCCCGACCGCGATCAGCGGATCGACCTCGTGCTCTCGACCCAGGGCGTGCAGCCGACGGCGACGGCCGCGGCCGGCCTGGCTCCGGCCGCGCAGATCCAGCAGTGGATCCAGCAGTACCTCGGCCGGCCGGCGCGTCCGTACGAGACCGAGGTCTGGCTGGCCGACCTCCAGCAGGGCAAGTCGCTGGCGAACGTGCAGGCCGGCATCCTCAGCAGCTCGGAGTTCTTCGAGCGGCAGCGGTCGAGCCGCGACCTCTACGTGGCCGAGGTGTTTCGCCAGCTCTACGGGATGCCGCCCTCGCCGGCGCAGCTGGCCGATCTGCAGGCCCGCTACGACCGCGTGCAGGGCGTGCGGCTGCAGTTCGTGGAGCAGCTCCAGCAGCAGCCTCGCTAGCTGGCTGTGGAAAAAGCCCTCCCTGGCCTTTTTTCACGCGAGCGAGCGGCGAAAAAGCCTGGGTTTTCCAACGCTCGCTGCCGCCGCCTCCAGCGACGGATGACTTTGTCCGCGGCCTGCTACGACTCTGTCGGGGAGGCCGTCAGGGGCGCTCGGGAGTCCGTGGGTCGGACGCACCGCTGTCCCGTGCGGTGTCGTTCTCCGTCGGTCGCGGGGGCACGCCGCAGTCAAGCCGTAGCATCGGGCAGGCGCCGACGCCGGTGCGGATGTCGAACGGATGCAGGTGCCACGGGCAGACGAGCATGCCGTCCGGCGTGAGTCGTCCCAGCGACAAATCGGCTCCCTGGTGCGGACAGAAGCGGGAGAGGACGTGCGTGCGGCCTTCATGACGCACGGCGACGTGCCGCGGTCCGTGCGCGGCGATCTCGCCCTCTGCGAGCGCGGCGATTTCGTCCGCCGATTGGACGTCACGGACCCGTCTGGTGACGCTCGTGATCGGGAACGACGCGTCCACGGCCAGCGGTGTCTTCGGGATCAGCGCCTCCGCCCCCGTCGTCTCGCCGACGCGTTCCGAATCGAAATAGTCGAGCTGGCGTGCAGGATCCTGCCGCGGATGCCGGGGCTCGTCCACGGTGAATCGCCCCGTGATGACGAAGCGGGTCTCGTCGGTGTGATTGAGGATGGAGCTGTGCATGTGATGGCTGTGAAAGAACACGACGTCACCAGGCTCACAGCTCACGACGAGCGGCGTGCCGAGGTGCTGGTCGTCGCGCACGTGCGACGGGCCGCGGGGCAGCGTCTTGCCCCACAGTTCCGGGTAGATGGCGAGGCCGTTGCCGGGCAGCACTCGTCCCAGCGCCATCCAAATGTTGATGGCATTCGTGGCGACTCCCTGCCAGTAATCGTGGTGTGGCCCGTGCAGGTCGAGCTTCCCGAGGTGCTTGCGGAAATGGGCGTAGCCGCGGTGGAGTTCCTCGTAGGGCACCATGAAGCGGACGACGGTGTTCGCGTTGATGAAGAACCGCTCGGGCAGTGGCAGGGCACGCCGAAGCATCCGCTTGACGAACCCCGGAAAGCGTTCCGCGAGGTCTGCGCGGACATCGAGGTACAACTTCTCCAGCTCGGTCGCGGCGAGAACGGTGTGGATCCTCTCGAATCCCCCGCGATCAAGTCGCTGAAACTGCGACGGCCGCAGAGTGGCTCTTGCCACGTTCAACGCACGGCCCAGGAGTTCGTCCTGGAGTCCGACATGCTGGAGCAACCCCCTGGCGAGCAGGATCCGGCCGTTGCCGATCAGTTCGAGTGGCGGAGCCGACAGGCTGCCGGAGCCGCCGTCGGCGTGGAGTTCCTGCCAGCCGTCGAAGTCGGGATTCACGGGGCTGCTCGGGGGCGGGGGAAGCGTGCGGGACGACAATTGACACTGCATGAGGAGTGACGGGCTGTCAAGCGGCAAAGAGCGTGAGAGTCTTCCGGACGGATCACTTACGGAAGGATCGGGGATGATCCAGCCGCGTTGGCCATCGGCTTCACCCCGACCCGCGCGAGGATCACGACCGTGCCGCCTGCATCCCTCCAGCGGCGCTGCTCAGCGGCGCCACAGCAATTGCAGCGACAGGCCGAGGCCGGGGGCGAAGGCGACGACGTCCGTCCGCCCCGACGAGAAATTCGTGCCCTGAAAGAGGCGGCGGTCGAACAGGTAGGAAGCCATGCATTCGAGGGAAAAGCCCCGCCCGAGCAGCCGCTCCAGCCCGACGACGGCACGCTGATCGAACACGTAGAAGCGTTCGTCGTCCTGGATGCGGTCGGCGAGAAAATAGATCTCGGTGTCGGTGCGGTAGGAGGCCAGCAGGAAGAGATCGTCGGACAGGCGGCGGCGGGCGGTGGCGTTGACGTTCACCAGCGGGAAGTAATTGGCCGAGACGGTCCAGTCCTCCGTCGGTCGCCACTCGATCGACGCCGGTACGCCGATCTTCGCCTCGAGCGTCTCGTCCGGCCGCCAGAGGTAGGTGATGCCCGGCAGCGGATAGGGCAGCTGCGATGTCGGCGAATAGAACAGGCTGAAGCTCCACTCGTCGTCCTCGCGGCGGGCGGGCCGGTTGTAGAAGCCGATCGCCATGAGCGTGAGGTCGCGGCCCGCGGCGTACGGTCGATCGCTCGCCGAGCCGAAGAGGAAGGTGCCGCCGATCGTGCCGCCGCCCTCGAGCGGACGGATGTGCATGACGCCGGTCTCCACGAGCCAGAGCTGGTCGGGCACACGACCCCCGGAGTCGGGCAGGATGGCGTCGGTCGACAGCTCGAGCCGGCCGAACCTGGCGATCCCGATCCACAGGGGTGCGCCCGTGGCGGGGATGCCCAGCGGAGCCGCGACCCGGACGTATTCCGCGTTCATGCCGAGCTGCGCCGGCTGCCCGGTGACGGCCGTCGCCGGTGCCCAGAAGCCGCCGATCGTCAGCGGTGCCGACGATCCGAACGGCGCACGGGCCGCACGCGGCGGCGCGGCGATCTCGGGCGCCGCGGCGGCGATCTCGGGATCCACGTCGGAGAGCGGTTCGTTGGCGAAGGTGTCCTGCTCGAGGTTGAAGTCGATCGGCGGGAGGATCGCGATCCGATCCTGCCCGCAGGCGGCGGCGTTGCAGGCGACGATCCATGCCGCGAGGGAGAAGACCGGCGATCGCTGCGGTGACTGCACTCAATCACTCTGCATGGCATTGTGAGCCGATTGGGAGGAGGGAAGATACGGGCTCGACGGCCGCCGCGAAAGGCGGGAACGAGGCGGTCGGAAGCCCTGCTTCGGCGGTTGGAAGCCTTGGTTCGGCGGTCGGATCGACTGTGCGGACGGCCGTGCAGGCTCACCGCGGGGCGGGCTGAGCCGCGAACGAGACGCTCGTCCCGACGCCGCACGCGAGCCGTTCGTCGGCGCGGCCCTCGACGACTGCCGCCTCGATGAGGCCCTGCGAGCCCACGAGCACGACCGGTGTGCCCCGCGCCGCATCGCCGTAGGTGCGCACGATCGTGCCGAGCTCGTGGTTGCCCACCCGCAACCGGCCGGCCGCCGCGACCTCGGGCAGCAGCGTCGCCGGGAGATTCGTGATCAGGTTGCCAAAGGTGTCGACGTGGACGACCTCGCCATCCAGCCGCTCGGCCGAGCGGCGTGGCTCGGGCCACGGCAGCGTCGCGAGGTCGTCGATCCGCTCGCCGAGCGCCGTGGTCGGCATGCCGTCGAGGAGCCGCATGGCCAGCGGTGCGAGCACGTCGCGGCCGTGGAACGTCGCCGTCGCGTCGGCCGGCGCGATGATTCGCCTGGCCTCCACCAGCGGCAGCGTCCGTCGAGCGACCGAGAGCACGCCGTTGTCCGGGCAGAGGAAGTCCTGGTGGTCCGCCGCGCGGCCCAGCCGCGCCCAGATGAGCCGCCGCCGCGTGCCGACGCCGGGATCGACGACGACCATGTGCAGCGTGCCGGGGGGGAATGCCGGGCAGGCCTGGGCCACGAGCCACGCCGCCGCGCGGATGTCGTGCGGCGGGACGTCGTGCGCGATGTCGACGAGCGTGAAGGGTGCGGCTGCATGCAGCAGGCGGCCCTTCAGTTCGGCGACGTACCCGCTGCCGCTGCCGAAATCGGTGATGAGGGTGACGACGCGGGGCATCGCGGGCCGTCCCTCACGGCATCGCGCGGATCAGGTCGAGGCAGATGGCCCGCACCTTGCCGGGATTGACGTTCGGGTTCTTCTTCTTCGCCTGCCCGATGAGGCCGGCGGCCGCCTGTTCCTTGCCCCCCTTCACGTCGGCCACGATCTTGGGGTTGGCGGCCAGCAGCTCGCGGCAGAGGGCGATCACGTCGTCGTCGCTGACGGCGGCGATGCCCAGGCCGGCCACGACCTCGTCGAGCGGCCGGCCGCCCGCCACCATCTGGGCGAGAATCTCACGGCCGCGGCCGGTGTCGAAGTCGCCGCGGGTCACGCGGCCGATGAGGTCGGCCAGGACCGGGGGCCGCACCGGAAAGTCGCCGATCGAGCCTCCCGTCTCCTTGAGGATGCGGAGCACGTCCTGCTGCAGCCAGTTGCTGGCCAGCTTCCCCTCGCCGACCTTCGTCGCGACCTCCTCGAAGTAGTCGACCAGTTCGCGGCCCTGGTTGACCAGCACGTCGGCGTCGTACGCGGAGATCTTCCAGGTCGTCTCCAGGGCCCTGCGCAGCTCGGTCGGCGGCGTGCCCATCGCGGCCCGCGCCGCGGCGACGTCCTGCTCCGACACTGTCACCGGCACGAGGTCGGGCTCCGGGAAGTAGCGGTAGTCGCTCGACTCTTCCTTGTGCCGCTGCGCCCGCGTCACTCCGGCGGGGTCGTCCCAGCCGCGGGTCTGCTTCGGCGTCTTCCCCATCTCGGCCTTCGTCTCGCGCCACTCCTCCCACTGTCGCGCCGCCTCGTAGGTCAGCGCCCGCTCCACCGAGCGGAAGGAGTTCATGTTCTTGATCTCCACGATCGGCGTCTTGGCGATCCGGCCGTCGGGCTGGGGGATGTGAGGTTGACGTTGGCGTCGACCCGCAGGCTCCCTTCCTGCATGTTGCAGTCGCTCACCCCCAGGTAGACCAGCAGCAGCTTGAGCTCGTTGAGCCAGGCCCGGGCCTCCTGCGGCGAGCGGAGGTCTGGCTGCGTCACGATCTCGCAGAGGGGGGTGCCGGCGCGGTTGAGATCGATGCGGCTGTCGCCCATGCCCGCCGCCTCGTCGTGCATGCTCTTGCCCGCGTCCTCCTCGAGGTGCACGCGGATGATGCCGACCGTCCGCGGCGCGAACGCCCCCTTGGGATCGACGACCTCGAGGTGGCCGTCGGAGGAGAACGGCAGGTCGAACTGGCTGATCTGGTAGCCCTTGGGCAGGTCGGGATAGAAGTAGTTCTTCCGGTCCCACTTGGTGAACGGGGCGATCGTGCAGTCGAGCGCGAGGGCCGCCCGCACGGCGAGCTCGAACGCCCGCCGGTTCATCACCGGCAGCGATCCCGGCAGGCCGAGGCACGTGGGGCAGACCTGCGTGTTCGGCGCCGCGCCGAACCTCGTCGAGCAGCCGCAGAAGAGCTTCGTCCGCGTGAGCAGCTGGACGTGGACTTCGAGGCCGATCACCGTCACGTAGGGCGTGGCGTCGCTCATGCCCGCCCCTCCCCCGCTGCCTTGGGCCGGCGGCGGTGCCAGTCGGTGAGCCGCTGGAAGCGGTCGGCGGCCTGGAGCAGCAGCGGTTCCGCGAGGGGCGGGGCCTGCAGCTGGAAGCCGATCGGCAGGCCCGACTTCGTGAAGCCGCAGGGGAAGGAGATGCCGCCCACCCCGGCGAGGTTCGTGCCGACGGTGTAGAGATCGACGAGGTACATCGCGAGCGGATCGTCGGTCTTCTCTCCGAGTTTGAAGGCGGGCGTGGCCGAGACCGGTCCGCCGATCAGGTCGACGGTCTGGAAGGCGTCGAGGTAGTCCTGTCGGATGAGCCGCCGCACCCGCAGGGCCTTCGCGTAGTAGGCGTCGTAGTAGCCCGCCGACAGGGCGTAGGTGCCCAGCATGATGCGTCGCTTCACTTCGGGCCCGAACCCCTCGGCCCGGCTGCGGCAGTACATCTCGACGAGCGGCGAATCGAAGACCGTGGACTGGGCTGGGCGGTGGCCCCCCGCGGGTCCCGTCCCGCGTTGGCCCCCCGCGGGTCCCGTCTCGCGTTGGCCCCCCGCGGGTCCCGTCCCGCGTTGGCCCCCCGCGGGTCCCGTCTCGCGGTGGCCCCCCGCGGGTCCCGTCTCGCGGTGGCCCCCCGCGGGTCCCGTCCCGCGGTGACCATAGTGTGCGCCGTCGTAGCGGGCCAGATTGCTCGATGCCTCGCACGGCGCGATGAGGTAGTAGGTGGGGATGCCGTACTTCGCATGCGGCAGCCGCACGTCGTGCACGGTCGCTCCGGCCGCCTTGAGGACTGCGAAGGCCTCCTCGACGCCCTTGGCCACCTCCGGGTCGAGCCCTGCGGCGAAGTGTTCGGGCACGCGGCCGATCCGCACGCCCGTCAGCGGCTTGTCGAGCAGGTCGGTGTAGCGCGGCACGTCG
>Ga0214917_10001713_pt1 | contig 27917 bp, 17 predicted proteins | sample LL_1208_BB_MetaG_FD_177983 | JGI IMG/M metagenome (GOLD analysis project Ga0214917, IMG submission 177983) | Freshwater microbial communities from Lake Lanier, Atlanta, Georgia, United States - LL_1208_BB | ecosystem: Environmental > Aquatic > Freshwater > Lake | place: USA: Georgia | collected... | reverse complement strand
GTTTGAAGGCCTCGCTCGCAGAGCTGGTTCGCAGGCTCACCAGCCGCGGCGATAGGCCCGACGGTATGCCCGGCTCAGCGGCACCCCCACCGCGGGGCGGGCCGCGTACACCGGCCGGCCCGCGACGGGGCCGACGGCCACGACCGGCCGCGGCACGGAGACGCGACTCCAGCCCACTGGAGAGCCCCAGCCGCCGGTCGGGTAGCCGCGGGAGAACCCGGGGCCGCCGACGCCGTACGAATAGAAGCCGCTGCCGTAGAACCCGGGGGCGGCGCCAAAGCCGCCAAACCACAGGCCCTGGCCGCTGGCCGTCGAACTGGCCGGGGGAGCGAAGGCGAAACAGCCACACAGGAAACCGAGCAGCAGCATGCGGCGAGCCATGGCGAAGTCCTTCGGTGGGGGCGCGGGATCCGTCACGTGCGGCCGCCCCGCAGGGCGGCCGTGACGCGGGGGCCAGCGGCAGCCGGCCCGACGCCGTCCACCCTACCCGATCCCGCGAAAAACAGCCCGCTTTGGGCACGCCGGCGGTCCGCGGACGACGAATCCGTGCCGCCCGCCGCGACGGGGCCACGTTTCTGGCATTTCCGCCCGTTCGCGGCGTATTTCGTCTCTTTCCCGGCTGCCGGCCTCGTCGCTACCGGGGCTGCACTTGAGTGACAGCAGGTGGGCAGGTAGGTTGACGGGGTCGGTTGGACCGTTGACTTGGGCAGCCTCGCGATCACTCCAGACCTGCAGTTGCTCTTCGCTCTTCTCACAACCGCTGGACGGCTGCCAGTTTCAGTCACTTTCGCGTTGACCCCGAAAGTTCACTAGGGTCATCTGTTTTGTAGGAGATGGTTTTGATGGCAAAGAAGCTCTACGTTGGCAACCTCCCCTGGAGTGTCACCAACGACTCGCTCGAGCAGTTGTTTTCCGGCTTCGGGACGGTGACCAGCGCCCAGGTCGTGCAGGATCGCGAGACCGGTCGGAGCCGCGGCTTCGGCTTCGTCGAGATCCAGGAGGACGAGGCGGCCCAGCGTGCGATCGACGAGATGCACGACAAGGAGGTCGACGGTCGGCGGCTGACTGTGAACGAGGCCAAGCCGCGCGAGGGCGGCGGTGGCGGTCGTGGTGGCTACGGTGGCGGCGGCGGCGGTGGCGGCGGCCGTGGCGGCTACGGTGGCGGCGGCGGCGGCGGTTACGGTGGTGGCGGCGGACGTCGCTACTAGTCGGATCGCATGCGGCCGGACCGACGGGCGGCGGCGCTCCGATCGGTTCACCGATGAACGATTCAGGACCGGAGAGCGTCGCCGCGGCGCTCTCCGGTTTTTTGTTTCTCCAGACACGGATTCCTCTCGTCACAGATGGAGTGCAGCCATGCCGATGCGTTGTGGATCGAGGCGTCGTGCGGTGATCGGAGCGTTTCTGCGTACCGCGATGCTGGCGGTCGCGGCGGCGGCGACAGGCGTCGCCGCGGCGGTGGAGGTCGGCGGCCCGGCCCCTGTCTTCGAGGCGCTCGACGACACCGGCGCGGTCTGGAAGTCGACGGATCACGTCGGCAAGGGGATTCTCGTCGTCTACTTTTATCCGGCCGACATGACCGGTGGCTGCACGAAGCAGGCCTGCGGCTTCCGCGACGACATGAAGCCGCTCGCCGACAAGTCGGTGACGGTCGTCGGCGTCAGCGGCGATTCCGTCCGCAACCACCAGCTCTTCAAGAAGGAGTACGGCCTGCCGTTCACGCTCCTCGCCGACACGGAGGGGAGGGTGGCCGATGCGTTCGGGGTGCCGCTGACCAGGGGCGAGAAGGTCGTCACCAAGGAGGTCGGCGGCAAGGCTGAGGACTTCGTGCGGTCCGTGACCACCAAGCGGTGGACCTTCGTCATCGATGCCACGGGCAAGGTGATCTCGAGGAACACCGAGGTCGCGGCGGCCGATGACAGCAAGGCGATCCTGTCGCTCCTCGACGGCAACGCGAAGTAGAGCGACGCGGAGACGCCGCGCCGGGCCTCCGGATGAGCCGGCCCGCGCGACGTCGAAACGTCCCTATCGCTGGTAGGCCGGCAGGTAGTGCATGTAGACCTCGAGCGTGATCGCGCCCATGGCGGTCGAGTAGCACTTCGCCGGGCCGTTGAGCCGCTCCTCGCCCCAGCCGGGCCAGCTGCCGTCGGCCGACTGCGTTTCCAGCAGCTGCGCCCTCACGCGGGGGTGCCACGCGGCCCACGCCTCCTCGCCGGCCTGGAAGTGGGCCTGCATGGAGTAGTAGTTCATGTAGTGGAAATATTGATCCATCTGCGGCGCGTACTTCTTCCCCTGGAGCGACGAGAGCGCCCTGGCGACGGCCGGATCGTCGAACCGACCGAGCAGCTGCAGGCAGAGCGCACCGGCGGCCGACTGGGCGTTTTTCACGCCCGATCCCGGCTGGTAGCCGAACCCGCCCTCCGGCCGCGAGCACTTCTGCACGTAGGCGATCGCCTCCTTCAGCGTCTTCTCGGGAACCGCAAGGCGGGCATTCTGCGCGGCCCGGAGGGCGACCACCTGCATCACGGTCACGCTCAGGTCGGCGTCCCGCGGCTGAGGCTGGTAGCGCCAGCCGCCCTCCTTGTTCTGCGCCGCCACGATCAGCGCGACGGCGTCGCTGCAGGTCTGCCGCATCTCGGGAGCGGTCACCCAGCCCGAGGCCTCGATCAGGGCCAGCGAGGCGAGGGCGTGCTCGTACATCGGTCCGTGCGAGTTGCCGCCCGCATGGCAGAGCAGGCCGCTCTTCTGCCGCGACGCCAGCAGGCCGTCGATGGCCTGCCCGACGGTCTTCGCATAGGGCCCCCTGCCGGGGACGTGGCCGCGGCCCATGAAGGCCAGCGTGCACAGGGCGTCGATGCCGGTGTTGGGCTTCGCCGACAGTCCCTGCGGCCACGAGCCGTCGGGCCGTTGCTTGGCGGCGAGATACTCGAGCGCCCGGTCCACCGCCGCCTCGACCCGTGCGAGATCACGCCCGTCGGCGTCGGGCGTCTCGGCCGGCACGGGCCGGACGGCGGCGCCGAGCCCCATGGCGACGAGGAATGCCAGGGCGATGCGGGTCCGGCAGGCCTTAGGTCGGTGCATCTCCAGTCTGCCGACATCCGCTCGGATGGCAGGGGGATGCAGGGCTGACGCAGGCCGCTCGAGTGTGTGCATGGTCGCGGGTGTCGGGTGAGGCGTGGTACGCGGTGGTGTCGGGACGGGGAAACCCAGTCAGCTCGATCCGGACAGTCGGCGGATGCCGACGTCGACGCAGAACAGGCCGACGAGCAGGAGGAGCACGGGCCAGGTGTCCCAGAGGTCGTCCTCGAACGTTTCGCGGGTCTCGACCGACTTCGCGGCGAGCCGTCGGGGCAGGGAGGCGAAGTCGCCGATCTCGACGACGGCCCCGCCGGAGAGGTCGGCGATCGCCTCGAGAGACTCGCGGTCCACGCCGGACTGCGCCCGCTCGCGGGACGGCTCCGCCACGACGAGGTCACCCGACACCTGCCGGTGCGCGGCGACCTCGACCACGTGTCGCCCGGTGGACTCGGGGACGAACATGCCCGCATACAAGCCCGGCCGGCCGCCCGGCTGCAGGCTGACGCTCGCCGCCGACGGTCCCGTCACCGTCGCGGTCTGGGACGCGGCCACGACCGGCTGCCGCTGCGCATCGACGAGGTTCAACTCGACGAGCACCGGAGACCCGGGCTCGCACCGCGCCGGCGACACCGCCAGCCAGGTGGCGTCGACCGGCCGATCGGGACGGCGGGCGACGCTCCGCAGCGCCTGGCCCCAGAACCGCCAGAACAGCTGGTCGCCGAGGTTGCGCCGCCACCGAAAGGTCTCGTCGGTGCCGATCCAAAGAACGCGTCCGTTGCCCGCGGGGGCCTCGACCACGAGGGGACGCGATTCGCGGATGCCGGGCGCCCGCACCTCGGCCAGCACCGTCGCGGCCGGCGTCGGGGTCGTCGCGGCGGCGGCCAGGAAGAAGGGGGGCATGTCGCTCCACCGCCGCCGGTTTCTCGCGGCATCGCCGCTGAGCGCGAATGCCGGATGCAGCGCGCCGCGGGCCGTGACGAGCATCTGCAGCGGCTCGAAGTCGGTGGCCGTCAGCGCCGCGGCGCCGTCTCCCGCGGCGGCGTCGATCGCCACCGGGAACAGCGTTGCGAGCGGCGCGCCGACGTAGTCCCGCGGGAGGTGGTCGCCGCCGGGCTGCAGCACGAGCCCGACGCCTCGCTGCGTCACCGCCTCGACCAGGCTTCGCTGTCGTTCGGTGTCGAGCATGGTCGCCGGCACGTCGCCCAGCACGATCAGGTCGTAGCCGGCCCAGTCCGCGGCCGCCGCGGGCAGTCCGGGGCCATCGGCAGCCGCCGCATCGGTGGCTGACGTCAGGAGCACGGTCGGCTCGAACGCCCGGTCGCGGCGGATCGCGTGATCGAGGAAGCGGAGATCCCAGCGCGGCGCATGATCGACGACGAGCGTCTTCAGCGTGCGCTCCGTCACGTCGACGGTGGTCTCGGCGACGTTGTTTTCGCGGACGCTCTCCTCGGCGTCCGCCGGCACGGCCACCCGCAACACGTGCGGTCCGGGCCGCGCGGCCTGCCACGAGAAGACCACCCGCTGACGGCCGTCGCGCAGCGTCACCGCCTGGGACTCGACCACGCTCGCCTCCGCGTCGCGGAGTTCGACGACCACCTCCCGCCCCGCGAATCCCGACGACTGCAGGGTGGCGGTGATCGCGATGGTGTCGTCGACCGCCGCCTCTGGCGCCGCCAGCAGATCGATGATCGCGATGTCGGCGGGGGGATCGGGAGATCCCACCGGCACGGCGAGCACCGGAGCCCGCGGCGTTCCACCCGCCGCCTCTGTCGCCCGGCGGATCGCCTCGAGCGGATCAAGCCCGGTCGTCGAGCGGCCATCGGAGAGCAGCACGACCGCCGCCAAGCCGCGGTCGGCCGCGTCGTCCATGGCCATCTCGATGGCCGCGCCGATCGCGGTGTCGAACGTCTCGGGCCTGGCCGGCCCGGGACCCGCGGCGGCGGCCCGCCGGCCGCCGATGGGGAGCGGTCGGTCGGCGGCGGCCCTGTCGGGCTGTCGCCATGGCCGTCTCGCCACGCCGTACCAGCGCAGCTCGAAGCGGTCTTCGAGCTGCACGAGCGTGGTCTCCTCGTGTGTCTCGAGCAGTGCCGCGACGAGCTCGCGGCGCGAGAGCCGGGCGAGCTTCTCTCCTGTCGCGGTCGCCGCCTCCTCGGCGGCTGGCGGCGCGAGTCCCGCGGCCATGGCGACCGGCGCGACGGCCGTGGCGGGCAGCCGCCCCACCGGCAGATCCATGCTGTCGGATTCGTCGACGAGGAACGCCATCACCGGCCGCTGCCGCACCTGCTCCTCCAGCCGCAGCGACGGGCCCGCCAGCACGAGGACGAGCAGCGAGAGCACGGCCGTGCGGCAGCCCGTGAGGATCAGCCGCTGCCTGGGCGAAAGCCAGGGCATCCGGTCGCGGTGCCGCCGCGCGATCCACCATGCCGCGACGGGCAGGAGCAGCAGCCCCGCGACGAGCACGGTCGGCCGCGCCCAGCGGACGTCGGCGCGGTCGACCCGTGAGGCCAACTCGTGGCCCACGCCGGCGATCCGCAGCAGCCAGGCCGCCAGCGACGACGTCATTGCGGGATGTCCCTGCCGAGCCGCCGGAAGTAGCTGTCGATGACGCCCTGATAGGCCTCGGGGCCGCGCTGCCGCATGCCGTCGAGCAGCGGATCGCGGACATGCGGCGGGAGCTTGTAGAGCGTTGCCCGCTGCCGCGCGTCGAGGCCGCGGAGCGCGTCCGCGGGGGCGATCGCGGTGCTTCCGTTCATCGCGCCCCCCTCGCTCGCGGCCTGTTCAGCGGCGGCCTCTTCGTCGGCGGGCTTGCCGGTGACGCCCGGGGTATCGGTGCGTTGCGCATCGGCCGCGTCGGCAGTCGTCGCGGGCGGCCTGTCGCGGGCCGAGGTGCCACGCTTGCGGCCCGACCTGGCTGCGGCACGCGCGGCCGCCTCGGCCTCCGCCGCCGCCTTCGCCTGCAGCCGCCGCGCCCGCTCCGCCATGGCCAGCGCCTGCCGCACCTCGTCGCCGGCGAGGAGCTCCCGGAGGCCGTCGGGCCGCGGCGCGTCGGCCGGGGCGGAGGATGGCTGTGCGGACGATCCGGCGTCGGGCCGGGCGGTCAGCCGCTTCACCAGGTCGGCCGCCGCGGCGGCCGCGTCGCTCGCGGCGGCGGCCGCGTCGCTCGCGGCGGCGGCCGCCGCCGCGGCGCCGGGCTGCGGCTGTGCGGCAGCCGGCCGGGCGGCAGTCTTCGGGTCCGCACTCTGCGACGCCGCATCCTGCGATGCCGTCTGATCGGTGGCTTTCGCCATCGCCGTGTCCGCGGTCGCCGCCGGCTTCGCCGTCGCCTCATTCGCGGTGGTGTCCTTCCGGTCGGCCCGGTCGGCGGTCTCGTCACGGGGCGGAGTGGGCTGCGTTGCCGCCTCGGGTGACGCAGCCGTCGGACGATCCGCTGGGGGCGGGAACCGCGTGCCGAGGATCTGCTCGACATCGCGGACCTCCTGCCGGGCCTGCTCGGCGGACGGCTGCCGTCGCGGCTGATCGGCGAGTCGTTCCGCGCGACGGGCCAAATCCCCGGCCAGTGCGTCGATCTGCACCGCGGCCCCCTGCGCCTGGAGCCTGCGCTCGACCTGTTCGAGAGACGCGGCGAGCGTCGCCGCCGCCTCCGTGACGGCGGACTGCCGCGGGGCTTCGGCCACCTCTCTCGCCTTGGCTGCCTCGGCACGCTGCTTGGGTGTCGGTTGCTCTCGAGGCGTCGCCGCTGCAGCCGATGCGTCGGCCCGCGGCTCGTCGGCATCGTCGCTCGAATCCTGTTTCCGATCCTGTTTCGCGTCCCGTTTCGGATTCTCGTCCATGGTCTCGCCGGGTACGGCGGCGGCAGCAGGCTGCTGCGGCTTCCGCGGACTCGAATCGGGAGGGCTGCCGGCGAGCTGCCGCTCCAGCGACCGTGCCGCGGCGGCGAGTTCGGCGAGCGCCTCCTTTTCGTGCTGCGGAACGAGCGGGCCACGGTCCGCCTGCGCGGCGGCCTTTTGGACCGACGTGGCGAGCTGATCGGCGAGCCTGCGTTCCCGCTCGGTGCGCGTCGCCAGCTCCTCCACGAGCCGTCGTGCGGGCGTCTCGCCCGCCTCGACCGCCTCGCGGACCTCCTGCCGTTTGGCGTCGGTCTCGTCGGCCTTCCTCGCGGCCTCGCGAGCCAGCTGCAGCGCCTCGCGCTTCGCCTGCGCCAGCGCCGGCACCTCGGTCCTGGCGATGTCGCTCTCCGGAGGCGGCTGCACCGTGACGCGAAACGCGTTCGTCTCCGTGACCTGTCCCTTCGTGTCGGTGATCCGCAGCTTCCAGACCGTGGACTTGCCGGCCGCGAGGCCGAGCACGTCGACGGAGAGCGCGGTGGCGATCGCCAGCTGCGTCCGCGGCGGCCGGTCGTTCACTGAGGCTCCCGGGAGCGTCTGACGCACTGCGAGCCGCGCGGGGTCCGGGCCGGCGAGCACGCAGACCTCGTCGATGCCCCAGTCGTCGAAGCCGCTGCCCGTGATCGGCAGATCGATGGCCGCCTCGAGCACGGTCGTGTCGGGCATCGCATCGACGACGATGGAAGGTGGACGGTCGATCGTGGGGGCGATCTCCAGCGGCTGCGCGGGGAGGCTCGCGTGGCCTTGACGGCTGCGAAACTCGGGTGTCACCCAGATCGGCTTCGCGACCGGCACCGCGGCCGTCCACAGGCCGCCGGCCGGCCGATCGCCGTCTGGCCGCACGCCCGCCGGCCCGCCGTCGTCGCCGTGACCTGCGTCGTTCCGGCCCGTGGCCGGCCCGCGCTCGCCCGCGTCCACGCGCACCAGCGGGATCTCGCCGACCGGGCTGTCGACCGATCGGGAGACGACCTCTTCCGACCGCTCCACCCAGCCGGGCCGGTCGACCAGCATCCGGCCGCGGTCGATGGCGAACGTCGCGCCGGTGATTGGCTGGCCGGCGAGATGGCCGAGCGATTTCAGCGGCACCGTGAGCCGCGTCCACTCGCCGGGAGTCGGCAACGGGCCCGCCTCGATGCGGCGGGTGTTCGCCGGCGGCTTCGTCGCCGCCGCGTCGCCCCAGAGCAGTTCGCTCCTGCCGTTCCCGTGCTCGAGCTCGACCGTCAGCCGCGTCGGCGGATCGCCCGGGTCAGCCCGGCCCATGAGCGAGAAGCTCCGCGTCTCCGGCCGCTCGCGGGGCAGTACGAGCGGCTCGAGCCGCGTTCGCAGCGCGACGGGGCGGTCGCCCGTGACGACGAAGCTGCGGAGGCCACCGGCCGCCTGGGCCGTCGTCCACCGCCACGGCGCGTCCGTGACCGCGTCCCGCGGCAGGTCGTCCTCGAACCAGACGCGGTCATCGTGCCGCTCCACGACCTCGCGGGCCAGCGACCGCTCGCAGAGGCCCAGGCTGCCCGATGCCGCATCGCCCGAAGCGGCGAGGAGGAACTCCAGGGTGGATCCCTCCGGCGGCTCGACCCGCATCGCGTCGGCCGCCACGTCGAGCGGCTGCTCGATCCGCATGTAGTCGGGCAGCCGCAGGCGGCAGGAGAGCGACCTGATCTCGGGCCGCTCCAGGATGCCGATCGCGTGCGTGCGGGTCCACGCGCTGCCGGACTCGAGCCGGTAGCGGACCGGGTGGTCGAGCCCTTCGAGCCGCGCCACGAACGTGCCGTCGTCCTCCACTCGCATGGGCTGGCGGCTGGCACGGCCGTCCGTGTCGAAGAGCACGAGGGTCACGTCGGCGGCGGCGCCGCGGACGACGCTGCCGCGGATGTCGAGAGGATTCCCCTCCAGCACGTCGAGGTCGCCCGGCGACCGCAGCTGCAGCCAGGTCGCCGGCGGGATGTCGGCCGTGGGGTCGAGCAGCCGCGCGAGCGTGACCCGGAACCGCTCGCCGAGGCCGACGTGCAGACCCGCCAGGGCGACCACGGCCGCCGCCGCGATCGCGAGGTTGCGCAGGAGCGTTCGCCACGGCAGCACCCGGGCGGGGCGGAAGCCACGGGCGCGGTCCTGGGCCTGGTCGAGGAGCCGCTCCACCATGTCGGGCCGCAGCACGCGGCCGTCGGGGCCGCGAACGACGGCGTCGGGCCCGGGCCGGCGGGCGAGGTCGACGACGGTGAGCAGCTGATTGTGCACGTCGCCGATCGCCCGCTCGATCCGCAGCGCCACCGCGTCGAGCAAGGGCCAGCGGGCGGCCGGGGCGACGAGGAACAGGCCAACGGCCGTGGCCACGGCCGCCCACCATCCGCACCACACGGCCTGCCGTCCCGGCACCGACAGCGGCGCCGCGAGGTCGAGGATCACGCCGCCCGCCACCCAGGCCAGTGCGATCGCCGTCGCCAGCAGGAGCCCCGCCGCCAGCACGGTGGCGACGAGCGAGCTGCGGGTCCGCCGCACCAGCGCCGCCAATCTCGTCACCCGTGCATCGCATCTGCCCGTCGCCACGCGTCGTCTCCCTGTTGGCACCACATCGTTTGTTGTACGGCGTCGTTTGTTGTACGGCGTCGTTTGCTGTACGGCGTCGTTTGCTGTACGGCGTCGTTTGCTGTACGGCGACTCAGGCGGTCGCAGGCCCGCCGGCGCTGCCCACCGCCCGTCCGAGCCAGTCGTGCGCCCGCTCCCGCCACGTCCGCGGTGGTCCGTCGCTCCCCGCCGGGGCCGGCGGTCGCAGCGTGCTGAGCAGGAATTCCACCGCGAACAGCCCGAACAGGCCCACGATCAGCCAGGATGTCAGCTCGCGACGGCCGGTGAGTCGCGCGTGGAGCGTCGGATCCTCGGCCGTGCCGGCCAGCACCGTGACGGGCCGCGGCGCCAGCGCCGCCTCGATCTCGCCGGGGGCGACGTGCTCGAGCGCCGCCGTCTCGACGTCGGGGTTCACGGCCATGCCCAGCCGCAGCGGCGCTGCGGCCGAACCGGCGACGGGCTCGACGTCGAACTCGTAGTAGCCGACGGCACCGGTGTCGTCGTAGGCGCCGGTGACGCCGTCGTCACCCGCGACGAGGGGGATCGCCCTGCGGACGCCCTGGGGGCCGATCGCCTGGACCACCGCCCTACGCCACGAGTCGTGCAGCCTGATCGGCGCCGGATCGAAGGGATGCACGCTCTCCGCGGCCATGGCCGAAGCGGCGGGCCGCAGGTGCTGCACCAGCCGCAGCAGGAGCGGCACGAACGCGGGGTGCACCGGGAGATTGGACCAGTCCGGCGTCACCGGCAGTCCGGAGACGACGACGGCTCCACGACCGCAGCGGCACTCTGCCACGACGGGAGTGCCGTCGTCGAGCCGGGCCAGCACGGCGGCCGCGGGGTGCCGCCGCGGCTGCCCGCCGCCGTCGGGGGTGGTGATCTGGAGCGGCTCGTGGCGAAAGATGCGGAGCGTGTCGAGGACGGATGTCGCGTCGTCTGCAGCCCGGCGGTCGTCGGCGGGACGGAACGGGGCGAACACCGGGTGCGAGAAGTCGATCGCCGCGAGGGAGCGGGCCGACGACTCGTCGTCGACGTCGCCGACCGGCGGCCGCAGCCGGACCGGGATCGCGTCGACGCCCCGTGCGGAGCCGCGGAAGAACTCACTCAGGTCCGCGTCGCCATGCTTCTGGGAGCCGGCCAGCACGACGAGCCCCGCACCCGCCTCGACCCGCTCGCGCAGCCACTTCGTCCGGCCGCCGTCGAGCCGCTGCTCGACGAGGAAGATCACGTCGGCGTCGCGGACGGTGCGTTCGTCGACCGCGTCGGCCCGCTTGACCGTCACGTCGAGACTGCCGGCGACGTCCGCAGTCTCGCCGGTCGCCGTGCCGCGTGGGCTCTCCAGGGCCGCCTTGAGAAACAGCGCGGGGTCGAACAGCGGCTCGAGGCCGGGCGGGGAGATCACGAGAACGCCCACGCGGGGCTCGACGTTGAGCACGAAGAGCAGGGCGTCGTCCTCCGGGTAGGCGTCCGCGGGAATCTCGACCCGGCCGCGAAGCACGCCCGGCCGCGCGGGCACCACGGCCAGCGTCCGCACCGCCGGCCGTCCGGGCGGCACGTCGATCGGCACCTGCGTCACGATCTCCCCGTCGAGCCGTACCGTCACCCGCGTCGCGACCGTCGCATCCGCGGCCGAGGATGCCAGCCGCACCGTGAGTTCCACGGGCAGCCCCACGACGGGCCGCTGTGCCCGCGGCGGCTCCCCGAGGATCGCCACGTTCCGCACCGCCGTGCCGTCCGCCGCCGCGACGTCGGCCACCACCAGATTCACGTCGTCCGGCAGCCGCAGCGCCGCCGACCGTTCGCGGAGCCGGCGCCAGGCCTGCCGCTCGCAGTCGGAGACGATCCACACCGTGCGCGGCCCGCGCGGCGGGCCCGACAGCACCGTGGCGACGCCCGCGGCGAGGTCGGCGGTGCCGGGGTCGGGCTGGATCGCGTCGAGCTCCGCGGCGAAGCGGCGGCCGTCGCCGAGCGCCGCGCGATGGAGCAGCTTCGGCTCGATCCCCGCCCGCACGAGCGTGACGAAGTCGCCGGGCCGCAGCCGGGACGCGGCCGCCCGCACCGCCTCGCGGCTGCGGTGGAGGGCGGAGGTGCCCTCGGAGACCAGACCCGTCGTCATCCCGGCGTCGACGACGAAGGCCACGTCGCGGCTGCGGCCGGCGCCGAATCGCTCGACGACGGGCCGCGCGAGCGCCCACACGGCCAGCAGCACGATCGCCGTGCGCATGAGCAGCAGCAGCCACTCGACGAGCCGGACGCGGCGTCGCTGACGCACGTAGCCCTCCACGAGGAACCGGTAGGTCGGCAGTTCCACGTCGCGCAGGTTGTGGAGGTTCAACAGGTGCAGGAGCACCGGCAGCGCGGCGAGCGGCAGGAACCAGAGGAGGAGGGGATTGAGCATGGTCAGGGACGTCGGCGGTCGCGCCGCCGGGAGGCGTCGGATGCGGTCATCCGCTGATCCGGCTGCGGCGGCCGAGGAAGCGGGAGAGCATCTCGGCATGGGGCTGGTCGGTGGACGTGAGCTCGTAGGCCACCGAGCGCTGCAGGCACGCGGCGCGGATCGCGTCCAGGAACGCGCCGAAACGCTCGAGGTAGGCCGCCCGGATCTGCCGGGGGTTGGCGACGAGCCGGCCCTCCCCCTCGCTGTCGCGGAAGCGTGTCGCCTTGTCCCAGGGAAATGTCCGCTCGGCGGGATCCACGAGGTGGAAGACGATCAGATCGTGCCGCATCGACTTCATGAGCGACAGACCCGTGGCGATGCTCGCCGGATCGTCGAGCAGGTCGCTGATCAGGATCACGATGCCGCGCTTGGGGATCCTGCCGGCCATGTCCCGCAGCGACTCGCCGACGGCGGTGTCCTGGCCGGGGGCCGTGCGGGCGAGTTCGGCGAGGATGTGGCGAAAGTGCCGGCCGGCTGAGCGGGGCGGCACCCACGACCGCACCCCGCGGTCGAACGTCGCCAGGCCCGCGGCGTCGTTCTGCTGGAGCGCGAGGTGGCAGAGGGCGGCGGCCAGGCAGCGGCCGTACTCGAGCTTCGTCGGGCAGCCGTCGCTGCCGAAGTCCATGGAGCGGCTCGCGTCGAGGAGGACGGTGATGCGGGTGTTGGTCTCCTCCTCGTAGAGCTTGACGTAGTGCTTGTCGGTCTTGGCCAAAAGCTTCCAGTCGAGCATCCGCAGCTCGTCGCTGGGCGTGTAGGGCCGGTGGTCGGCGTATTCCACGCTCGAGCCGAAGTAGGGGCTCGGGTGCCGGCCGGAGAGCAGGCCCTCGACGGCGGTGCGGGCCACGAGCTCCATGCGGGCGACGAGCGCGAGGCTGCGGGGGTCGGCGATGTCCGGGACGCCACCGGCGCCGGCGAGCGTGCTGCTGGAGTCGGCCGCCATGGGTCGCCCTCTTCCTCACGTGGTCGGCGGACGCACGCCCGCGTCGCTCAGGCCGTCTCGGACAGCGACTGGAGGATGCCGTCGATCACCCTGTCGGTCGTCACGCCCTCGCTCTCGGCGGTGAAGCTCGGCACGATCCGGTGCCGCAGCACGGGCTTGGCGACGGCGCGGATGTCGGCGAACGAAACGTTCGGCCGGCCGTCGAGCAGTGCCCGCGCCTTGGCTCCCAGGAGCAGCGACTGGCAGGCCCGCGGGCCCGCGCCCCACGCCAGCCAGCGACGGGTGTCGGCGGTGCTCGAGGCGTCGGTCGGTCGCGTGGCCCGGGCCAGCCGCACGGCGTAGGTCGCGACGGGCTCGGCCACGAGCACGTCGCGGACGATCTCCTGGATGCGGAGGATGTCGGCCGCCCCGATCACCGGCTCGAGCTTCACCGTCTGCCGGGCCGTCGTCGACGTGGCGATCCGCACCTCGTCGTCGAGCGACGGGTAGTCGACCGAGATCTTGAACATGAAGCGGTCGAGCTGGGCCTCGGGGAGCGGGTAGGTGCCCTCGCTTTCGATCGGGTTCTGCGTGCCGAGCACGAAGAACGGCCGGGGCAGTTCGAACGTGCGGCCCGCCACGGTGACGTGGTGCTCCTGCATCGCCTGCAGCAGCGCCGCCTGCGTCTTGGGGGGCGTGCGGTTGATCTCGTCGGCCAAGACGAGGTGGGCGAAGATCGGCCCCTTCACGAACCGCAGCTCCCGCTGGCCCGACTGCTTGTCCTCCTGCAGGATCTCGGTGCCGGTGATGTCGGAAGGCATCAGGTCGGGGGTGAACTGGATGCGGCTGAACGAGATCGAGAGCAGCTGCGACAGGCTCGAGATCATGAGCGTCTTCGCCAGGCCGGGCACGCCCTCGAGGATGCAGTGGCCACGGCAGAAGATGCCCATGAGAAGCAGCTCGAGCACCTCCTCCTGGCCGACGATCACCGTGCCGAGCGCCGCGAGCATGCGGCGGTAGGCCCTGGCCACGGCCTCGGCCTGGGTCGCGACGACCGCGGGCTTCGGGGATTCGACCGTTTCGGCCACGGCATGACTCCGGCATGTGCGAGCGTGGCGCCGACCCGCGCCCCGGACCCGACTATACGCCCGGCCGCGCGGGTGAGCCAGAGCCGGCCCCGCTGCGACGCACCGCCCGGGTGCGCGGCCCTACGGCGGCGGCAGGGCCGCGATCTCGCGGATCGCCGCCGGGTCGCGGGCCGCCGGCCGGGGATCGTGCCAGCGGTCACGGGGGGCGGGCGCCCGCGCGTCGAGCCACGAGCCGATCCGGTGCCGCAGCGCCGCGAGGGAGCGGTGCGTCTGGGGGCCGAACGCGGAGCTGCCGGCGTCGTCCTCCGAGGTCTTGCGCATCGTGGCCCGCAGGCCGGGCTCGGCGAGCACGGCGGCCCCCACGGCGTCGCGGCTCTCTCCGGCGACCGCGCAGTAGATCGTGAGGTATTCGACGAGCTGCTGGCCGGCGCGGAACGCCTTCAGCCGCAGGCTCGGCGCCGGGCCGTCGGGCGTCGGGTAGAAGACGGCGAGGTCGTCGGGCTTCTCCCAGGCGTCGGCCTTGCCGATCGTCTGCCAGGGCACGACGCCGTCGGCGCCGAGCGCCCAGGTCTCGACGCACCAGGCCGCGGACGTCGATGGTGGCGTGCCGAGTTGGTTGGCGGCGCCGTACATCGAGACGAACGTGCCCAGCCGGCGGGCCCGTTCCATGACCCGGTCGCGGTAGGTGCGGAGCGCGCCGCTGACCACCTCCGACGTGACCACGCCGTCGAAGAGATCCCGCTGCCACTCGGGCCGCGAGATGTCGGCCCGATAGACGAAGCGAACGTCGGGCCGCCCCGCCACGCCCCGCCAGAACTCCGCGCCGAAGCGGCGCAGCGCCCAGAAGTCCTGCGTGTTCATCGGCTCGTCGAAGATCCAGGCGGCCGAGCAGCCGTCCCAGCGGTTGCCCCGCTGCTTTTTGAAATAGACCTTGTTGTTGAGATAGAACTCGAACATCGGCTCGGTCCACTTCTTCCGGGCGCAGTGCTCGGCGAACCGGGCCGCGGCGGCCCGGAACTCCTGCCAGTAGGCGTCGTCGTAGGCCGACTCGATCCAGTAGCCGCCCTGGAAGTGCCGCTCGTGGTCCATGGGCCAGTTCTCGTTGAGCGGCAGGTAGAAGGCGTCCACCGGCACCGCGCCGCGGGGGAGATCGGCGAAGGCGGAGCCGTCGAGCAGGGGTCCGAACCGCTCGTCCCACTCTCGCCAGTTCCACGTGCCGTCGGCGTCGATGCGAGGCGCGGCCTTCACCGCGCCTGTCCAGCCGTAGGGGAGCCAGTTGAGCGTGGTGCGGTGCTCGTGGGCCAGGCGGTAGTACGCCCGCTCGTGGCCGGGCAGGCCGTAGGCGTTCATCTGCGGCACGAACGAAAGCCTGTCGGGAAGCGTGAAGTTCCAGACGGTCACGCCGAAGGGCACGTCGCGGCCGGCGGTGCGGAGCGTGCCGGCGTGGCGGCCGGACCGTGCGTCCTTCGGCACGAAGATCTCCACGAAGCCGCCGTCCGCGGCGGGCCGCAGCGGGTCGACGTGGCCGCCGACCGGCGGCATGGCGAACCGCGCGGTCGGCAGGTCGACCGCGACGGCCTCGAGGCCGCCGTCGATCGAGAACCCGATCGCCTCGCCCCGCGCTGCGAAGAACTCGAGCGACTCGAGCGGCTCGCCGAACGCGTCGCGGCCGGCGACCGGCGGGGCGGGGCCGCGGGGCGGGGTTGCGGAGGGCAGCCTCGCGGGGGCCACGGGAACGGCCGTTGCCGCGGCCGGCCGCGGCGGCGGGGCGGGAGCGGCTTCCTCCTCCAGCCAGAGCGTGAAGAAGGGAGCCGTCCGTCGCTTGTCGTCGCGGCTCGAGAAGAAGCGGTTGGGGAATTGCCTGTACGTGAAGGCATTGCCGTCGCGTGAGTATTCGCTGCCCACGTCGTCCATCACGAAGAAGCCGTGGCTGTCACCGTCGATCCGGGCCTGCACGACGGCAGGCTCGATCGGGATCACCTGCCAGCCGTCGGCGTCGCGGGGGCTGGGGTCGCCAAACCCCCAGATCGAGCCGCCGGCGGCGTTGACCGAGCCCGTGACGTCGACGTCGCGCCAGCGGCGAGTATCCGTGGCGGCCCAGGAAAACGAGCTCGCGCCGGGCACGCGGGCGTAGCCCGTGCCGTTGCCTTCCGTCCACTCCTCGGCCACGGTCGACACGGTGGTGCGGCCGAGCGACTCGTCGCCGGCGGTGCGGAGGTGCAGCTGCGCCCGCGTCACCCGCCTGCCGCGAAGCGGCGTGGGATCGAAGTCGACGAGAAAGAACTCCTGCACGCCCTTGAGCTTGAGCTTGGGAGCGCCGCCGTTGTTGCCCTCCCGCTCCGCCGGAAACGCCGAGATCCAGGCGTCGCGGGAGACCTCGACGCGGACCGGCTCGGCGGCCCACGGCTGCGGGCCATCGGCCGCGAGCCCGGCGAAGAGAGCGATCGCGAGCAGTCGGCGGCCGGCGGCGGGACGAGTGTGTGGCATCAGTCCTCCGGTTTCTCACCTTCGGGAGCCATTTTTACCAGCCGTGGATCGAACCTGCCCAGCGTCTCGACAAGATCGGCCTGTGCGGCCATGACGTCGTGGATGTCCTTGTAGGCGTGGGGCACCTCGTCGATTCCCGCGCTCAGGAGCCGCACGCCCCGTTCCTCGAGCAGGCCGCGGACGTGCGGCCAGCGGTAGGTCTGGCGGGCCTGGGTGCGGCTCATCCGCCGGCCGGCGCCGTGGCTGGCCGAGTGGAGCGAGCCGGCCACGCCGCGGCCGCGGACCACGAATCCCGGCGCGGCCATCGAGCCGGGAATGATGCCGAGCGTGCCGGCGGCGGCGGGAGTGGCCCCCTTCCGGTGGACGATCAGGCGGCGGGCCGCGCCGTCGATGACGTGCTCCTCCTCCCAGGCGAAATTGTGGTGGTTTTCGATGTCGAGGATCACATTCGCGCCAAGGTGGCGGGTGACGTGCCGGTGGATCACGGCGTGGTTGGCCGCGGCGTAGCGGCCCATGAGGCTCATGGCCGCCCAATACTCCTGGCCCTCCGCGGAGGCCAGCGGCAGCCAGGCGAGCTGCCGCATCTCGCGGGGCAGGTCGGGGTGGAGGTTCATCGCCAAGCGCGAGTAGTGGTCGCAGACGGCGGCGCCGGTGCCGCGGGAGCCGGAGTGGGAGAGCAGTGCCAGGTGGGCGCCCGCGCGGTCGAGGCCGAGCGTGCTGGCCTGCGTCGCGTCGACGGTGAACGTGCCGAACTCGACGAAGTGGTTGCCGCTGCCGCTGGTGCCCAGCTGCAGCCGGGCCTTGTCGCGGTTGCGGCGGGTGACGGGCGACACGTCCCAGTCGTCGTCGAGCACCTCGTGCTCACGGGGGCGGGCTCCATGGCGGTCGCGGCGGCCGCTGACCTGGCCACCGACCTGGCCACCGACCTGGCCGCCGAAGCAGGCCCCGATGCCGAAGCGGGTCTCCTGCTCGAGGGCCGTCGCGAGCCGGTCGGATTTGGAATCGAGCCAGTCGGCCGGCAGGTCGAGCACGGAGAGCTTCATGCGGCAGGCGATGTCGACGCCCACGGCGTAGGGCACGACCGCATCGTCGGTGGCCAGCACGCCGCCGATCGGCAGGCCATAGCCCACATGGGCGTCGGGCATGAGCGCCGCGGCGACGGCCACGGGCAGTCGCGCGGCCCGCCGCATCTGCTCGACGGCCTGCTCGTCGATGTCCGTGCCCCACTGCCGCCACGGCACTGCCGCGGGGTCGGATGGCGATGAGGACATGGGGGTGGCCGCGGTCAGGAGTGGTCGATCCGCCGGACCACAAGATACCGCGCGAAGATCCAGCGCGGTCACGGCAGGCGGGCCGCCGCCGGGTCACTTGGGGGCTGCGAGCCGGCCGTCGAGCCCACGAGCGAGTCTGGTGGCCACCGCGGCGATCTGCGCGTCCCAGGCGGGCTCGTCGGGCCCCCTGACGAATCGCACGTGCGTCCGCGGATACCAGGGGATGCCTCCATCCGCCGAGCACTCCCGCCAGGCCGCGCGGTGGTGCATGACCACCCAGCACTCCTTGCCGATCGCGCCGGCGACGTGCACGACCGACGTCGGCACCGTGATCACGAGGTCGAGCGCCTCCACGAGCTGGAAGGTGTGCAGATAGTCGGCGTGTCGCACGACGTCTGGCAGGCTCACCAGCTCGATGCCATGCTCGGCCGCCACGGACCGCAGCTCCTCATCGCAGTCGCGGTATTGGAGCGACACGAAGCAGGCATCCTGCCGCAGGACGGGAAGCCACTCGCGGAGCGGGATCTGGCGGTAGACGGAGTGCGTGTATGGCGAGCCGCCGCTCCACGCGAGGCCGACGAGGGGCCGGCCGCGTGCCCGGGACGCGAGCGATTCCCGGAGGGCCGCGACGGCATCCGCCGGCACCGTCAGGTAGCCCCTGCGATCGGGAAAAAGCCGCGGATCGTGGCGATACAAGGCCCCCAGATCGCCCATCGGCACGATCCAGTCGATGGGCGGCATCCACGACCGGCGGGCGTGATCGGCCGAGAGCACCCCGTCGCCGAGGAACTCCGCGTCGAACGTGGCCGAAAAGACGCTGCGCAGCCGCGGATTGCAGTCGATGATCGGCACTGCGCCGCGGTGGCGGACGTCGACCAGCAGCTCCCCGAGCATGCCCGCGAAGAGAATCTCGTCGCCGAGACCCTGTTCGCCGCGGCAGACGACGGTCTGTCCCGGCCGGATCTGGTCGAGCGACACGAGCCGCGACGGCAGCACGCGCCGCGGCCCGTACAGCGGCGGTGCGACCACGCCGGCGTCGAACCGCACGCGGTATTCCCGCCAGCCCTCGGACCACTTTCCCTGCTCGAGCAGCACGAGCGCCAGGTTCCAGCGGATGGCGTGGCTCTGCGGACAGCGGGCGAGGGCCTCGCGCGCGACGGCCTCGCCCGCCTCGGGTTCCCCCTCGTTGACGTAGGCGGCCGTGAGGTTCATCCAGGCGGCCGGATCGGCGGGCGCGAGCGCGAGGCACCGCCGCAGAGCGGCGCGGGCCTCGGCGATCCGGTGGTTGCGGCGGTGGACGAACCCGAGGTTCAAGAGCGGCGCGGCGAATCCCGGCGCCCGCGCGACGCTGCGTTCGAAAAAAGCCCGGGCCCGGTCGTCGAGGCCGCGCGCCAGGGCGCAGTTGCCCGCCACGGAGAGCAGGTTCGGGTCGTCCGGTCGGGCCGCCACTGCCGGGCCGATGAGCATCTCGGCCCCCTCCACATCCCCGGCGGCCAGCCGGGCCCCGGCCTCGCGGCACAGAGCGATCGACGCGGCCGTCGACGGGTCCGGCGCGAAGCGGCCGTCACACCGTGGCGTGGAGTCGTGCGGTGGCTGTGTCGACGGAGACGGCATGGAGATCGCTCGGCGGAAGTCGACCGTGGCGACGCGGGTCGAGGCCACGGGAGAAGTATGGCAGCCACCCGTCAGGGTAGTCACGGCGATGTGGGTGTCGTGCGGTGCGGGCGTGGCGGCTCGCGCCATCGATTTGCCCCGGCCGTGCCGGCGATGTAGCGTGAGGCGACTCTGAACTCTTTCGGCAGGCACGTGTCCCGAGGCGGATTCGGCTTTTTTGGTTCGGCTTTTTTGGTTTGGAACAGCGTCGGCCGGCCGCGGGCCTTCGCGCCGCGGCCGGACTCGTCACCGCCTCACGAGGAGACCGAATGGCCGGACGATTCACCCTGCTGCGCACCGCTGTCGTGTGCGCGACCCTGGCCGCGCAGCTGTTGTCCGTCGCGGCCCGTGCCGACACCTTCAGTGTCACCTCCTCGAACTGGGGGTCGGCCACGATGGCCGGCACGCTCGCCTGGGCGATCGATCAGTCCAACAACTCGTCGGCCTCGGGCAACGTCATCTCGATCGCGCCGAACCTGCTCATCGACGTCGACAACGCGACGCCGATCGACGCCGCGTTGGACCTCGCGGCGTTCACCCGATCGGTGACGATTCAGGGGAACAACGCGACCCTGGTCGGCAATCCGACGTTCATCACGACGGGCGCCTCACCGATAACGGTCACGAAATACAATCCGCAATCCTTCGAGCCCTCCGACATTCCCGTCACGCCTTCCTACTCGTTCGCGAAAATCGGCGTGTTCGGGCAGGACAACAGCGGCATCAGCGTCACGATGACCGGCCTCAATGCGGACGGGCTCAACCGGTTCGCGATCCTCGAAAGCGGCGCCACGCTCACGTACGCAGCGGGCTCGATCGTAAACTCGGTCAACTTTCTCGGGGCCGGCCGCGGCATCACGCCCGGCTTCGAGGTCTTGAACGCCACGCTCACGCTCGATCACGTCGTCATCAATAAGGCGTACGGCTTCGATTCCACCGCGGGAGGGCTGATTTCAGGAGGGGATTCCCGGATCGACGTCTCGAGCAGCACCGTCTCGGGTGCGGATAGCGGGCCGGTCCTCGTGCTCGCCGGCGGCACCGCCAATGTGGTGAGTAGCGTGTTCGACGGGTCGGGTGGCGTGTGGGCGACGGGCGGCGACACGATCGCCGGCGGCACCGTGAACGTCGTCAACAGCGTCGCATTTCTGGCCGGACCACTCGACGGCGGCGCCAACGACAGCTTCGTGGAAAACAGGTTCCTGGCGGGTGACGGCGGGACGATCAATCTCACCGCGAGCACCGTGATCGCCGACCTCGTCTCGCTGCAGGGCGCGACGGCCGAGGCCAACGGCGTGCCCCTGGATGCCGCCGGGGGCACGATCAGCCTCGCGTCGTCGGCCGTGCTGGCGACGAGTGACGCGGACGGATTCGCAACGCAGATCGCCTTTCAGGAGCGGGACGGCGGCAACCTCGCCGCGGACGCCTTTTCGTGGGTGCGGCCCACGCTGGCACAGTCGGCGGTCGACCTGCAGTCGGTGTTCGATCAGCCGGCGCTCTTGACCGGATCGCCGGGCCTGCCCGTCGTCGAAATCTCTGCCGATCCGCTCATCGAGGTCACGCCGCCGATGCCGCAGGCGAGCTACCCGTACGTCGGCGGTGTGCTGATCGGCGCGGTGCCGGATGCCGACGGCGCCAATCGTCTGCTCGACCCGATGAACGGCAGCACGATCACGACGGACGTTTACGGATATGCCCGCACGACCGCCGGCCTGAGGAATGCCGGCGCCGTGGAGGTGCTGCAGACCGTCGTTCCGGAAATCGACGTCGCATCCGGCGGTGGCGTGCTGTCGCTGGTGCTTGCCGCGTTGGCGTGGTTCGAACAGCGGTCGAGGCGGCGTCTGCGGGTGTGCGCGGCGGGCTGAGCGATGGGAGCAGGCCGGCGTTGTTTGCGATCATCGCGGTGATCCTGGCCTCCATGCTGGCCGGCTGTGTGGATGCGATCGCCGGGGGCGGAGGGCTCATCCAGCTGCCGGCGATGGTCGCGGCGTATCCCGGCGTCCCTGCCGCCACGCTCTTCGGCACCAACAAGTTCGCGTCGGTCTGGGGGACGGCATGGGCGTCGGCGTCGTACGCCCGTCGGGTCCGTCTGCCCTGGCGCGCGCTGCTGCCCGCGGTCGGCGCCGCCGTCGCTGGCGGCGTGCTCGGCGCGTGGCTGGCGATGCGAGTCTCCGACCAGTGGCTGCGGGCCCTGCTGCCTGTGATCCTGACAGCCGTGCTCGTTTACACGCTCTGGCGGAAAGATCTCGGCCGCGTGCACGCGCCCGCCTTCCGCGGCGCCGCCGAGGCGGCGGTGGCGGCGGGCATCGGGCTGGCCATCGGCTTCTACGACGGGCTGTTCGGCCCGGGCACGGGGAGCTTCCTCATCTTTCTCTTCGTTCATGCCCTCGGCTACGACTTCCTTCATGCGAGCGCCTGCGCGAAGGTGGTGAACGTCGCCACGAACCTCGCGGCCCTGGGCGTCTTCGCCGTGGGCGGCCACGTCTGGTGGCCGCTGGCCGTCGCGATGGCGGCCGCGAACGTCGTCGGCAGCGTGATCGGCACGCAGCTGGCCCTCCGCCGTGGCTCGGGCCTCGTCCGCGCGGTGTTCATCGCCGTCGTGTCGGCGCTGATCCTGAAGACCGCCTACGACGCCTGCTGCGGCGGGACATGAACGGTTTTCGGGGCCGGCGATTTGGCACGCGGCGGCGGCCGCGGCGAAGCGCTCGCCGCGGGCCGGCACGGCGGAGTGACAGTGTCCCGGGGAGCCGCTAGGCTCTGCCGGAACGCGGGAGAAGAGCGAGCCGACAGCCATCGAGGAGGCATGCATGGGGACGATCTGGTCGAACGCGTGTCGTGGAATCGGGCGGAGCGGCCCTGCCGCGGCAGCCATCGTGGCCATCCTCGGCGGCACCACCGCCTGGGCGGCGGACGAGCCGCGGCTGCCGGGCGTCGGCGCCGCCATGCAGGAGATGGTGGCGGCCGGCGAGATCGCGGGCGCGGTCACCGTGGTGGTCGATCGCGACCGTGTCGTGCACCTGGAGCCGACCGGCGTGGCCGACATCAACTCGGGCCGCCCGATGAAGCCCGACACGCTCTTCTGGATCGCCTCGATGACGAAGCCCGTCACGGGGGTGGCGGTCGCGATGCTGATCGACGAGGGGAAGATCGCCATCGACGACCCCGTCGAGCGGTTCGTGCCCGAGTTCGCCGGCCTCAAGACCGCCGCCGGGATGCCCGCCCGGATCACGGTGCGGCAGATCCTCACCCACACCTCCGGCCTCGGCGAGGCACCCGCGGCCGCGACGCTCGCCTCCCGCCGCCTGGCCGATCTCGTGCCGGCCTGGCTGGCCGCCCCGATGAAAAATCCGCCCGGCGAGAAGTGGGCCTACACGCAGTCGGGCATCAACCTGGCGGGGCGGATCGTCGAGGTCGTGAGCGGCCGGCCGTTCGACGCCTTCCTGCAGGAGCGGCTCTTCGACCCGCTCGGCATGCCCGACACGACGTTCTATCCGGCGGACCGGCAGCGGGTCCGACTCGCCACAGCGTATGCGAGAAACCGCGAGTCGAGACGTCTCGAGCTGGCGGCGTCGCGGGCGGAGTATGGCGTGCGGCCCGTTCCGCCGCAGGGAAACGGCGGCCTCTTCTCGACGCCGCAGGACTACGCCCGCTTCTGCCGGATGCTGCTCAACCGGGGCACGCTCGACGGCCGCCGCTACCTCGGCGAGGCGGGGATGCGGGCGGTGTCGACGGTGCAGACCGGCGACCTGCCCACCGGGTTCTTCCAGACGGACGAGTTCGGGAAACGGGGCGGCAGCTACGGCTGGGGCCTCGGCACCTGCGTGCTCAAGGAGCCGCATCCCGGCGTGGCCGCCATGCTGTCGCCCGGCACGTTCGGCCACGGCGGCGCCTGGGGCACGCAGGCGTGGGTCGACCCGGTGCGGGGCGTGTCCTACGTGCTGATGGTGCAGCGGGCGAACTTCCCCAACAGCGACGCCAGCGACGTCCGCCGCCGGTTCCAGGAGGCCGCCGCGGCGGCGCTCTTTCCGGCCCGATAGCTGGTCACTCCGGCTCGGCGGCGTCGAGGGTCTGGAGCTCGCCGGCGGCGATCGCCGCCGTGAGCCGCTCGTGGTCGCCCTTGACGAAGTGCGATTCGGCCACGGCGAAGACCTCGACCGCATCGGCGAACTTTTCACCCTCGCCGAGATAGGCCGCGATCGCCACGGCGTCGCCGCTGCGGGCGTGGGCGCGGGCGAGCGTGCGGGCGCAGAGGGTGGCGTAGGTCTCGACCGTGGCGTGCTTCGCGCTCTCGACGTTGAAGCCGCCCTTCATGTCGTGCAGCTGGCGGGCGTAGTAGTGCCGGCCCGTGCCGGCCGCGCCGTCCATCCAGCCGAGGAACAGGTCGGAGACGGCCTGCATCAGCTTCTGGCCGCGGACGATCCGCTCCCCCTCGTGGGCGATCCTGGGGAATTCGCCCGTGAAGGTCACGTACGGGGCGAGGACCGACGGCGTGGCCTCCTTGATCTGCAGGATGATCTGGTCGTCCTGGTCGCGGCCCTCGAGGAGCGCCACCCAGCAGTGCGTGCCCACGCTCCCCACGCCCACCACCTTCATCGCGAAGTCGACGGCGGCGTAGCGGCGGGCGATCACCTGGCACTCGGGCGGCAGCGTCTCGACGTAGGCCGCGTGCTGCGTGCGGAATCCCTCCCGGATCGCCTCGTCCTCGCAGCGGACCAGCACCGGGGGCGTCGACTTGAACCGCCGCACGCCGTCGACCTCCTCCGTGAGCCGCGAGATCGCCCGCTCGTGCGTGCGGCGGCGGGCCTTCTCGATCGCCGCCTCGGCCTCCTTCATCGCGGCCGACGATTCCGACTCCTCGGCAAGCGCCGCGATGTCGGCTTCCGTCATCCGTTCGTAGAGCACGTCGAGCGTCGACTTGCCGGCCAGGTCGGTCATGGATGCCTGGTAGACGCTGGCCACCTTGCGGGCCAGCTTGGCGGCCTTCTCCGCGTCGCCCTGCACCTGCATGCACGACACGAACGACGTGGCCAGCCGCAGCACGTCCCACTCGAACGGGCCCGGGTGGGTCTCGTCGAAGTCGTTCACGTCGAAGACGAGCGACCGTTCGGGCGATCCGTAGATGCCGAAGTTGGCGAGGTGTGCGTCGCCGCACAGCTGCACGATCAGCTTCGTGCTCGGCCGCGAGGCGAGGTCGGCGGCCATGATCGACGCCGTGCCGCGGAGCGTGGCGAACGGATTGCCGGCCATGCGGGCGTGCCGCAGGGGGAGCAGCTCCGCGATGCGGCCGCGGTCCTCCGCCTTGATCACCTCGACGATGTCGCGGCGGCCGTCGCGGCTGGGGGGATCGCCGAGCTGCTCGAGCGGCAGCTCGTCGGCCTGCGCCTTTCCCAGAGCCACCCGCTCCGCGCCGGTGAGGCGGCCCTCCGCGGGTGTCGGCTCGGGCGTGGACGGGGAGGCGGAGGGGGCGGCGTTCATGGATGTGTCGCGTCTCGTATCGACGAGGGAGGGAGGCAGGGCGGGCGGGCCGTAGTATGGCCGCGGCCTCCGGCCTTCGCATCCTGCCACCGGCGGCCGGCCACACCGGGATGCCGGTTCGTCGCCCGGTCAGGTCTTGTTCGGCCGCCGACCGGCCGGCTTGCCTCCCTTGGCCGGCTTGGTCAGCGGCTCGACGAGGCCGCGGAGCTTCTCGTATTCGGGGTTCACGCACTTGTCGCCCCACTCGTAGAGCACCTGGATCAGGCCGGCGTCGTCCTCCGGCTGCTGCCCCTTGTCGCCGGTCGTCGCGATCCATGCGGCGAGGATCCGGCGATGTCGGTCGAGCTGTGCCGCGTGGGCGGGGTCGGCCGCGAGGTTGTGGATCTCGTGCGGGTCGGCCTCGAGGTCGTAGAGCTCCTCGGGCGGCCTGGTGTCGCCGAAGAAGATCTTCTGCACGTCGTTCATCTCGCCGGCGGCCATCATCTCGCGGAGGCGGATCGAGACCGGCCAGGGGTCCTTGTAGCTGGGCTGCATGTAGGGCCGGTCGGTGAGATAGTTGCGGAGGTACTTGTATTTCCTCGTGACGACGGCCCGGATCCGCTCGATCGTGTAGTCGCAGCGGTCGCGGGCCGCGACCACGAACTCCCGCGGGACGTGGCCGGCGGCGAACAGGTCGCGGCCCTCCATGTGGCCGGGAATCGGCAGGCCGAGCAGGCCGAGCGTGGTCGGGGCGACGTCGATCGACGAGGCGAGGTCGTCGCGGACAGCAGCCCGCGGGATGCCCGGCCCCGCCACGATGAGCGGCATCTGGATGCCCCCCTCGTAGAGAAACTGCTTGTGGCGGTGGAGCCCGTAGCCGTGATCGGAGAAGAGGATCACGATCGTGCTGTCGGTGAGGCCGTCGCGGTCGAGCGCGGCGAGGATCTCGCCCACCTGGGCGTCGGTCTTCACGAGGCAGTCGTAGTGGTAGCCGATCTCCTCGCGGACCTCCGGGATGTCGGGGTAGTAGGGGGGCACCGGCACCGTTGCCCGATCCATCACCGGCGGCAGCTTTGCATACCGGCCGCCGAGCCCGAGCTTGCCGCCGGCGAGCTGCACCTGCCCGAAGAACGGCCGGTCCGCCGGCCGATCCCGCCAGCAGTCGCCGGCCACGGTGTGCGGCGGACCCCAGCCGGGATCGTCGGGGCAGTAGTCGTAGAAGTCCTCGTGCCGGAAGACGAAGTTGAAGTCGTCCTTGAGGCGGCCCTCGTTGAACGTGTAGACGCCCCGGTCGCGGCAATACTGCGGCAGCGGCACGACGCCCGCAGGGAGGTGGATCATGCCGATGCCGTCGTGCCTCGTGCCCGCGGCGTTGTTCCGCGAGCTGCGGTGGTGGTGCACGCCGTGGGTGGTCTGCACCGCGCCGAGCATCACGGCCGAACGGGTGGCCGAGCAGACGCCGGCCGTGGTGTAGAAGCGGGTGAAGCGGGTGCCCCGGGCGGCGAGCGCGTCGATGTGCGGCGTCTCGATCAGCCTTTCGCCGTAGCAGGAGAACCAGCCGCTGACGTCCTCGAGGTAGATCCACAGGACGTTGGGCCGCGGAGCGGCCGCGGCCTCGGCGGCGTGCAAAGCGATGCAGGCGGCGAGCAACGTTGTCCAGGCGACCAGCAGAACGGGGGAGAACCGGCGGAGGCAGGCGGGCATGGGAGGGGTTCCGGATGGAGTCGGTGCCGCGGGGAACGCGGCGTGACGGGGCCGAAAAGAACATCAGATCCGCAGGAAGATGCCGCGCCGGTAGAGCCACCAGCACCACAGCCAGAGCGCGACCAGCACGACGAGATTCTGCGAGACGACGCCGGAGGGGCCGGCGAAGGCCGCCGCCCCGAGCCAGGTCTTCGCGGTCGTCTTGATCCAGCCCGCGAGCAGCTGGTGGGCCAGGTAGATGGCGATCGAGTTCATCCCGACCACGACGAGCGGCCAGGCCCACGACCGCCAGCCCTGGACGTCGATGGCCCAATAGAACGCGGCGACCAGCCAGAGCGAGACTCCGCCGCTGAAGACCGCCCAGGAGGGCGTCCAGATCCGCTTCACGATCGGGCAGCAGGTCGCGCCGGCGACGAGGCCCGCGGCCAGGCAGGCTGCACCGGTCGCGACCAGCCAGCGCAGCTTCTCCGGCGGCGTCCCCTCACCGCGGAGCCGCTCGCCGGCCATCAGCCCGAGGATCATCGTAATCAGCGACGGGACGAAGTTGAGCGTCTGGTAGCCGCCGGCGTTGAAGACGAACGGCGTCTCGCGGGGAAAGAGGTTCAGGAACCAGCGGTCGACGTCGGCGGCGAGGTTCGTGTTCATGTTCCAGTGGGCGAAGAAGCCGGGGAGCACGGCGTCGCGGGCGAGTTCTGGCGTGACACCGAGGGCGGCGAGATCGACGTCGGGCCCCGGCAGCGGGTGCCGGGCGAACGCCGCCCAGCAGGCGACCGCGAGCGCCGCCATGGCCGCCGTCTGCACCTTCCAGCCGCGGCCGGCGAGGGCGACGAGAAAGACGTAGCCGAGGCCGATCTGCGCGAGCACGTTCGGGAAGATCCAGTCGGGCTGCTTCTTGCCGTTGCTGGCGAGAAAAACGCCGAGCGCGACGAGCACGGCCGCCCGCCAGGCGGCATGGAGCAGACGGCCGGTCGCCGTCTGGCCCTCGGCCGTGCGGCGGGCCAGCGAGAAGGGCACCGCCATGCCGACCATGAACATGAACGACGGCTGGATCATGTCCCAGGCACCGCCGCCGACCCACGGGGCGTGCGACGTGTGGTAGGCGATCCACTGCCAGAGCCGCGAATCGGGATGCTGCTTGGCGACCTGCGCGAGGCCCAGCCCGCCCGAGGCCATGAACAGCATGATCAGGCCGCGGTAGGCGTCGAGCGAGACCAGCCGCTGCGGTCGCTGCGGAGTCGGCCTGTCGTCCATGTCGGGGGTTCCCGCTCGGGGTGGGCCGCCGTCTGCCAGGTTGTCTGCCAGGTTGTCTGCCAGGTTGTCTGCCAGGTTGTCTGCCAGGTTGTCTGCCAGGTTGTCTGCCAGGTTGTCTGCCAGGTTGTCTGCCAG
>Ga0214917_10001712_pt1 | contig 27924 bp, 20 predicted proteins | sample LL_1208_BB_MetaG_FD_177983 | JGI IMG/M metagenome (GOLD analysis project Ga0214917, IMG submission 177983) | Freshwater microbial communities from Lake Lanier, Atlanta, Georgia, United States - LL_1208_BB | ecosystem: Environmental > Aquatic > Freshwater > Lake | place: USA: Georgia | collected... | reverse complement strand
AGAAGAAGGAAATGCTGGAGGTCATTGTGGCAATATAGGCGGTATTGAGAGAGGAGAAACAATATTATCTCTAAGAGATCCAGAAAATCATGTTTATCTTACATTCACATTATCAAGATACGGAAAATTAAAAGAAAGAAAAGGTGTAGGAAATAAAAAACCTGATAAATCATTGCACCCTTATATAGTCAAATTGTTGTTACATCCAATAGTACAAGGTATCGAAACTAGTGAATACATTCCAGAAAAAGATTTTAATTTAGCAGATTTATCACATGAACATGCTGCTATTTTGAGTAAAAAAACGAATTATGGGATTGAAGGGCATGATAATTCTGAATTAAATTTGCAACTGATGCGAAGCATAGATGAAAACAATTTTGATGATTTCATAAAAAACTTAATCAAAAAACATCCTCAATTCAGTAATTTTAATATTATCAATTATTCATATGGAAAAAATTTCATTGTAGAAAAATTTCCTTATTATTCGGCTTTAGTTGATGCACCTCATCAGAAAATTTCGCCGGAATGGCTAAACACTTTGGTAAAAAACATAATTTTTAGGAAAGAAAGATTCCAAGATGAAAGTCCTGAAATTTTATCTGATTATATAACAGGCAATTTTGTACGCATCAAAAAAAATGCAATTAATGAAATAATAAATTATTTAATAGAAATAAAAGCCAGAACACCACATAGCCCTGATAATGATTATTTTTACACAAAATTAAAAAATATAAATACAACAAATGAATTTGAAGATGAAAACAATTATATAAAAAGAAGTTTTGCAGGAATGATTACCAGATACGCACGGCAAGATAAAAATTTACATAAAGTTTTTTATAATACTGTTTATGAAGTTATCGATGACATGATGATTAAAAAATTAAATATAAAATTATCTGTAAGAAAAAATGCTCAAGGTTTTTATTTTCAGATTTACAAAAAAAATAATGAAATATATGTCTCGAAATGCATAGATCCATCAAGTGTTGAAAACTATTTTAAAGAATGCGAAGAAACAATTAAAGCATATCAGGATGAAAATGGCGAAATGCCATCAGAAGATGTGATTAAAAACATAATAGAACCAATTGATTCTGAAATCGATATGGAATATTTTCATGATGTTAATATAGGTGATAATCTTGCTGAAGTGGAGAACAACAGAATGTTTTTAGATGTTTTAGAAAAGAATATGAAATATTTGCATTACAGATAAAATTAAAAAATCCCCGCCATTTCTGGCGGGGATTATGGGATCGGCTGGATTTGAACCAGCGACCGGAGCGTTATCATACCACTATAGCTTTCGCTACCCTTGCGGTTTGTGGTCTGGACTATGTCTTGACCATGCCTTTCGGTTTAGGTCCACCCCCCATAGTCTCTACACACGCCAGACATTTCTGTCCGCTTGGCTCGGCGTTGCCACGGAATTACTTCCAGAGGGTCCACCGAATTCGGGGCGATCCGACAGGCAGTTTCCCATCCTGTCGCTCAAGAGTCCGAAGACCCATTTAAGCACTCTGCTCTTCCCCTGAGCTACGATCCCATTAGTCAAACCTGAGCAGATTGGATTGACTACGCTTTTATTATAGCGCATTTGAACTTTGTGTCAAACAATTTTTCAATCTCTTGGCAAATCATAATGTCTTCTTAAATGTGCAGGAAGACCAGAACCCAATCCTAACCTGTGCAATCTTTCAGCACCTTTTCTATAAAAAGGATAATGCTGACCCAATCTTATTTGGCAGAGAGTGAGAAGTGCATCCTTTTGTTTGTCGCCCAGTTGATAATACTTGTTAAGTATTTTGTATGCTGGAAAATAAAGATCTAAATCAAGAATATTGTCTTCTACTGTATCATCCTCAATGTCTCTGTATATTATTCCTATTTTGACAGCGTCACGGATAACAGTAAGGGTTTCGTCTGTAATATGTTGAGGTTCTATTTTGCTTAATAAAAACTCAAACATTTCTTGTTCAGAAGGATGTTCAGTTGATTCAAATAACCATTTATAAAATCCTATCATGCAAATATTTAGTGAAAATCATGATTTTTCTTGTCTGTGTGTGCCTGAACAACTTTAACAATCTTTTTAATTGGTTCGCCTGTGTCTGATTTGACTTGATCAAGTTCTGTTTGATCTTCCGGTGCATCATCACCGGGATCATCCAAATGATTATTCAGCCATAATGCATCAGAATTTTTTAGGAATTCATAAATCTCTTTTGTGGAAGGAACTTCCAACCTTTGGCAGAGCATTTCTACCAAAGATTGGAAAGAACCACCTTTATTCCAGTTCTGCTTGATGGATTCAAACACCAAGCCAGCTATTGTTATCTTATCCATTATGCTCTTTCTGCAAATTCTTCTTCAAGATATTTGGGTACAGACCGCACCATCTTGCGTTTCTTTAGTTCCAAATAACCATCATATGTCAACCGAATGCCACCTGTGCTAATAGTCACCAAAGCTGGGCTATCAGGAGTAGGATTCATCAAACATGGCAATATGACGGATTTTAATTCCTTTTCTCTGACATTGAGTGCAATAGCAACTCTTTCCTTTGAATATGCTCGACAACTAACAAACTTCAACAAATCCAAATGTTTCTTTGGCATTCCATGCACATCAATTTGATTCTCTTCAGCTACCTGTAAAGCAATTTCATGCCATGATTTATGTTCATTGATAGATTTTTCCATGTCCATTTCTTTAGCGAATTCAATTGCTTTACGAGGCAATCTAGGTTGGAAATGTGCTGCCAATGCACATTCTTTGCTCCCCCACTCTGGGAAATTAAGTTGCACAATTTCTGCTACTTCTTTCTTTGTGTATGGGTTTAAAGCCAGTTCTGTAAATCTACCTAAAAACGCATCAAACAAATCAGCAGGATCAGTAGTCGCTATCATAAAGCAGACATTTTTTGTGTTTATATATTGTCTGCTTTCGGTTATCAAGACCCTATCTTTAGGTTCAATAGCTTTAAGCAATCCATTTTGCAGCACACGATTAAGTGAATGCACTTCATCGATGAATACTACACATGGAGGAACACAATAATTGTTTTGAGTTAATTCAACCATTTCAAGAAATGGTTTACACTCTATTAGCTTCTCATTGATAGCATCAAATATATTCTCCAAAGTTTTTATAGACTTTGGATGAATCTCAACAAAAGGCAATTTAAGAATTTTGGCATATATCCTAGCCAAAGTAGTCTTACCAACCGATGAAGGACCAGTGAGTAACCATGAGACATCAGCAGCACAATGGTTGAATCTTTGGAGGGAGTTGATTAAAACTCTGCCCATTTTCTTTTTCGCAAAATCCTGCCCAACGAAATTTTTAAATGGACAAGCAGGATTGTCGGGATTAACCATTTCCATGCATTCATCGACACTAGGTGCCGGTGGCAAGGTGGGCTTATTGGCAAACACTTGATCAAAATGAAAAATTAACTGCTTCTGACCCATAATTATCTCCTTGTGTAACTGCAAACTGCTAAATGTGCAACATGGGCACAGTTGATTGTAAGGGTTGTGGTGGGATTCGGCAACCTTTGCAGAACAAAATAATTTTATTGAATTTTGTTTTTATTTAAAAATAAACAACATAAATAAATAAAAATAAGGACAAAAATATGAATTTTAAAGAATGGCTTAATGAATATAACGAACCACGCAAAGGGATGAAAAGTCGTTGGTCAACCAAGTATAAAAAAAACATTGATTGTTCCCATCCTAAAGGATTTAGCCAAAAAAACTATTGCAAGCGCAAAGCTAGAGGTGGGCATTATTTAGAACAAACAAATTTTGCTGGTGTTGAAGATGTGGATGTTTCTCAATTAGATAGAGTTTATAATAAATCAAAATTAGCAGTTAAAATTGTCCAAGAATATGATAAATCAACTAATAGTAAATATTTGACTGATATAACTACAATAACGCCAATTAGTAAACAAGGCGTGTACGGATTGTACAATTCTTCGGAAAACAAAGCTATTTTAGGAAAACAATACAACAAACAAAAATATACATTCACTCAAGATCAATTAGATAAAATGTCCAAGTTACCAGAAGACATTTTGAGGCAACATAAAGTTCCAGAAGAAGTTATACAAGCAATTCAACCAACTGACACTATTCATGTAAATGTTTTATCAATTTACAAAACATTTAATGATTTGCAAAAAGCTGGCAAGATAAGCCCTGAAGAAGCGCAAATCAACATCATCAGGGAAATTGCTAGTACGATTATTCATGAGAGTCAACATGATGCCGAAAGACGCAAGACAGGAAAAACCAGTGAATCCGGTCCAGAGGCTGCGGAACAAAAGTTCAACACTTGGTTCAAATCTAATCTTAGTATGTTGAAATCTAAGTTTCCTGATTTGACAAAGATTTCTTAGGTCTTCCAACTTTCTTTTTAGGAAAAATTTCAAACGGCTGACCAGCGTAACCTTGCCAAGTTTCCACAGGGTAATTATGCGTCTTGTCATATGGTTCCCATCCTTGCATATCATTCTTCCATATCAAAACATTATCTAAATCAGGTGATAAAACCGATATGTTGTGTTCATCTTTATGAAATCCCATAATGTTTCCACATTTACAAGATTGCATTGTGGATTCCCAATTAATACAAGTGTTTTTACAAATCTTACAACGAACGACCATGCTGACCTCCTTGTTAAAGGTATTATCAACAAGATTGCGAAAAAGTCAAGGATACGAAAAGACTCTTTCCGTGAGTGGACTAGCCATCATGCCTTTTTGAGGATTTCCGACAATACTGATGGGAACATTGGTTGGCAATGATGCTTTAGAGAAAAATTCTGTAAAATAATTGCCGATAAGGACGAGAGGATAGAACCAACCGGGAACGATATCTTTAAGCAGATATGCACCACCTAAATCATATCCACATTGTTCATATATTGTTTTAACGCTTTCGGTGCAATAAAATTTATTGGGGTCGTTAAAATTAAAATCATAGCTTGGGTCCATATCAAGGAATGCATAAATGTGATTGGTTAAACACAAGTGATCATCATGTGATTTTTCCTTGAGACGGTATATGCAAAAGCTTTCCATATACCAATCGTCAAACCAATCTATTAATCTTAGTTTTCTTGTTCCCCAATCAGAAACATCAATAGCATATGTTTCATTTTCTTCCACAAGAATAAGTGTTCCATGCGAATAAGGCGATTTAGTAAATTTTTGAATAAGTTTGCTGAATGGTATGCCAAATGGACCGGGGACATCTGCTGCGTTGTAAACGATATCACCTGTTTGTAGTGGCAAAGATTTTAATTTTGCAACAATTTCTTTGCGTTTTTCGTAAAGAGGTCCAAGTTTAATCATAATTTATTTATTAATAATTGTATCATTTTTAATTGAATTTAATTTATCCTCTTAATTTCACTAATAATAATATATATCTAGATGCAAAAATTCGGGAGATAAATGGGTGATTTGAACTATTTGCAATCTTCGTTGTCTGTTAATATCGTAGATAATGATTCAAAAGCAACTGTGCAAAATATTGCTCCTGTTGGTTCAGAAGAAGCATTAGTAGTCAGAAATATACCAAGCGGATTGCAAGGTGTTGCGGAAAAGCCCGATGCCACAAATGCTTTTACCCCATCAACATACAATTCAACTGCTTATGAAAATTCTGGAATTGCAAAAGCATCTGCTGGAGTTTTGTATGGGTTTAGTGGATTTAACAGTAGCAATAATATTCAATTTATACAAATTCATGATTCGGCAACACTTCCGTCTAATGGAGATGTTCCAAAAATAATTATTTGTGTTTTTCCAAATGACAATTTTTTCTGGGATGGTAGTAAATTTGGCATGTATTTTTCAAATGGAATTGTGTGGTGCAATAGTTCTACCGGACCAACCAAGACAATCGGTTCTGCCGATTGTTGGATTAATTTGTTTTATGCTTAACGAGGGATAAAATGCCAGTAGTAAGTTTTGCATATCGAGTAACGAGCGGAGGAGTAGGATCAGGCAGTATTGGCAACAATGCTGTTTTATCTGGAAATATTGCCTCTGGACAAGTGGGACAATTTAAACTTTCTAGTGGCACAGTCAATAGCGGTCATATAGGAAACAATGCTGTAGTAAGTGGGAGTATAGCATCTGGTCAAATAGGTTTGTATCACATAGCTTCAGGTGTAATTCAATCTGGCACAACTCTACAATCTGGAATTGTAACATCGGGATATATTGGCAACTCTGCTGTTGTATCTGGCAGCATAGCAAGTGGAAGCGTAAGTCAATTCAAGCTTTCTAGCGGAGCAATTAATAGTGGTCAACTAGGCAACAATGCCATAGTGAGCGGAAATATTGCATCTGGTCAAATAGGTGGTTCTCATCTAGCCTCTGGTGTAATTAACAAAATATCTGGAAATTTAAATGTTTCTTCAGGAAGTATTACAGCTAATACAGTTGTTATAAATAGCGTGATATTTTCAGGGTTAACCTCCAATACAACTGTTTATAGTGGTAGCGTTTCAATTGGAATGGCAGCTTATTTTGATTATGCAACAAAAAATACTTTAACAAGCGGGTATAGGGCAGGAACAGTAACAACAATTTGGGATTCCACAAATCAAACAACAGAATATAATGATATGTCAACTCAAGATTTAGGCGGATCAACAATAGGATTGTCGTTTTCAACATCTATTTTGTCTGGAAATTTGCAATTAGATGCACAAATAAGTTCTGGGTCTTTTAACTTGAAACTAGGCGCTCGATTTATATAATAATACAAAAAAGATAAAAAAAGTATAAAACCCATAATACATATGTGTATTGTGGGGTTTTAATGGCACTAGAACATCACTTTATATTTGATACAACCAGTTTTATTTCTGGAACATTATCAGGTGGCGTTTATATAAACTCTATAAATAGCGGTAAGAATTTATTAACAAGTGATGGTAGCGATAAATCTTATGCTGATGGCAAGATAAACCAAGCACTGAATTACGGTGGCTTTAATTTAAGTGGCACCGCATATAATTCATCAAAAATGTTTCCTTCGTCTGGCGGTGCAACAATAGCATATTGGCTTTATACCAATCAAAATGAAATTGGTGGTGGCGATGATATTCACCCATTATTTCATGTAAGAAACGGATCTCAAGGAACGGGCGAATTTTATATAAAATATTATTCATCAGGATCTTTTGGCGGTTATGTAGAAATTAGTGATAGCTCAACAGGAAGCTTGACATTTCCAGCTATTGGAAGCGGTGTTAATTATTGGAACCATCATATAATATCAACAGACGGAACAAATTGGTATGCATATGTAAACAATGAAATGCAAAGTATTAATGGTACAACATTTTTACCAACATTTTATGACAATGGTGATTTTATTATCGATTATGGCACAGATTCTTTTACATATGCTTTAGATGATTTAAGAATTTATTATGAAAACATAAACCTTTCTGAAAGATCTTTTATATATAACAATGGTGAAGGCACACAAGCTAATAGTAACGGTGGAGGAAACATGGCTAATGAATTTATAGTACGCAATGGATTGGTCGTTATTAGCGGGAAAATTAGCGGTACTCTCGCTAATAATATCGTTTTTTCTGGCAATATAAATTCAGGACAAGTTGGCTTTTACCACCTTGCCTCCGGTGTCATATCCACAGCGACACTTGGTAGTGGTCAAGTGACCTCTGGCGTAATTGCCAGCGGTAGTGTTGGTCAATTTGCGCTTTCTTCAGGTGCAGTAAATAGTGGTCATATCGGAAATGGTGCTGTTGTAAGTGGATCAATTGCTAGTGGTAGCGTTGGTCAATACGCAATTGCTAGCGGAAGCATCACAGCAGAACATATTGCTAGTGGTGCAATTATTAATGCTGACATTGCAGACAATGCTGTCACATCAGGAAAAATTGCTAGCGGAACTATCGGAAGTCTTCATATTAGCTCCGGTGGTGTCATTAATGTTAATCTTGGTGATGCATCTGTTAATACAAGAGTATTGGCATCTGGCAGCGTCAACAACACCATACTTTCTAGTGGTGCAGTTGTATCTGGTCAAATTGGAAATGGTGCAGTTGTTAGTGGAAGCATAGCAAGTGGTTCTATTTCCAAGTTCCATATTGCTAGCGGACAAATTGTCAAAGCATTAACTCAAGGCACAAATATCTCAATTACTGCCGATGCAAATGACAACTATACAATCACCGCAACTGTTTCGGGTGGTGTGGCTACAGAACCACTCATAGTTTCTAGTGGTTTAAGTTTTTCTTCTGGCTCATTTTACAATGGTACACAATCTGGTGCCATCATAGGTATCAAGAGTGGTGGAATAGTAAGCCAAATGATTGCTGATAACGCAATTGTTTCTGGCAAAGTGGCATCAGGAAGCATTGGTATTTATCAACTTGCATCAGGTGTAATTTCAACAGCAACACTTGGTAGTGGTCAAGTCACTTCAGGAATAATCGGCAATAATGCCGTTGTAAGTGGATCAATTGCATCGGGTCAAGTGGGTCAGTTCCATCTTGCTTCAGGCGTGGTTAATAGTTTCTTTACATCTGGATTTGTAACATCTGGAATGATTGGTAATGGTGCTGTTGTAAGTGGATCAATTGCATCGGGTCAAGTGGGACAATTCCAACATGCCAGCGGTAGTGTTACAAGTGGACACATTGGAAATGCTGCCGTTGTTTCTGGATCAATTGCTAGCGGAATTATTGGTTCTATTCATTTGGCTGATGGAGCAGTTCTTTCTGGAGATATCAGTAGTGGGCAAATTGGTCTTTATCACCTTGCATCTGGCACGGTTCTATCAGGTACATTTGTAGTAAGTGGTAGTGTTCAAAGTGGATCAATTGGTAATGCTGCTGTTGTTTCTGGAAGTATTGCCAGCGGCGTTATTGGTTCTGTTCATTTGGCTGATGGGGCAGTTCTTTCTGGGGATATCAGTAGTGGACAAATTGGTCAGTATCATATGTCATCAGGAACTTTGTTTTCTGTTACCAATCCAGTAGACAATAGAGTTCTTACGAGTTTGGCATCTGGAACAAATCAAGCTAATGCTGAAGCTAATTTTACATTTGATGGATCAAATCTTAATGTTGGATTAATTTCTGGATTAACTACATTTGCTGTCACAAGCGGTGGATATGTAAAGATTCAATCAAGTTTGTATAGTGGTCAAAACGCAACATTTGATGCTTATAGGATTCCGCAGGCAGATGGTGTTGCTGCGTTTTATGATTATTATGTATATAACAGTACAAATGGATCATATCGTGCTGGAAATGTTGTATCAACTTGGAATACTTTAAGTGGAATTATTGTTTATAGTGAAACTGGTACTGATGACCTTGGTGGATCTACTATTGATCTTCAATGGTCAACTATATTGCAGTCTGGAAATGTTGTTTTAAGATCAACTTTAACCGCCGGAACTTGGAATGTTAAAGTTGGTGCAAGAGTTTTATAAAAATTAATATTTAAAGCGCAAGGAAGCGCATATATAAGTTTGTCAAATAACTCCTTTTGGATAGTGAAAAAAGGGTAATAAATGTCAGACTTTATGATCAAGAAGGGGCTTCTTCTTGACGATCAAGCCCCAGCTAAATTTGTGGATGCCTCTGGTGTACTTTATGTGAGCATTAAGGCTCCAAATATAGTAAATTCAGGCAATGTATTCATCACCCTCCCAGCCGGTCAACCAGCCAGCGGAACCATATTAATCGCCAATGCCTCTGGCGAATTGTGCTGGTGCCCGATATTAAAATCTGGAGATGTAACATCTGGATTTATTGGAAATAATGCTGTTGTTAGCGGAAGTGTTGCCAGCGGAAGTATCAGCACCTATCACTTCAATTCTGGCGCAATAATTAATAATGCATTGAGTTTGAACAATGTCATTTGGGAAAGATATGAAGAGCAGCAATCAACTGGTCTTCTTCATGGTGGTGAAATAAGCTTTATTTCTGGCGCTGCAACAATTATCGTCGCTTCTGGTCAAGGCATCATCACTACGCCAAGAACAGGTGCTTCGGGCACACCAGAATTAGTATATGTTAATTGGGGCTATACTAGTGGATTAACGATTCCTATTAGCAGCGGTAATGTTTCATATGTTTCAGTCAGATCAGGCGGAAACATAGTAACACAAAATGCTGCTTTTACTCTTACTGAATATTTGGAGCAAGTGACTCTTGGTTATGTTTTACATCCCAATAAGACTAATATTCAAGCTATACATCCTCATCCAAATGTTTCTTATGCTTGTATTAGTCAGGTAGACTCATTTGCAAGAGTTTTTGGTCCTGTCAAAGTGTCTGGATTATCACTTAGTGCCAATGGAGCCAATTTACAAGTAAATCGTGCAGCCGGTTATGCTTTCGCATTTGGAAGCAACTATGTAAATGATGCAAACAACCCAAGCACAACTACTGAAAGCGCAAAAACAACGGTCAATATGTACTACATTTACCGTGCTGCTGCTGCTGGACAGTATACATTTGTCGCTACATCAGTAACAAATCTTAATCCTGCAAATTACGATAACGGAACTGGTACTTTGGCTGGTGTTGGAAATAATCAATGGACAATACAAAGAGTATTCTATATTCCCGGTGATACTAACAATGTTTACATTTATTATGGTCGTGCGATATACGGAAGCTCTGCAACTGCATCCCAAAATATTTTCTTAGAACCATTTGATGAAGACCCATTTACTGTCGCTAGTTGTGTATTTTTAGGATACATTATATCGAGAGGCGCTGCTTCTCAGCTAAACAATACAAATGATGCAGTATTTATCCAAGCTGGCAATTTTCGTAACTCTGCTGGTGGTGGTGGTGGTGCAGGCGGTCTAACCCTTGGTGATTTAACAGATGTTACACTTTCTGCTTCTGCTGATAATCAAGTTTTAACTTATAGCGCAGGCGTATGGAGAAATCTATATGTCACATCTGGATCTATAAGTTCTGGACAAATTGGAACTTACCATATTGCTCAAGGAGCAATTACTGATGGTCTAATTGCTTCAGGAGCAATTACTAGCGGAATGATAGGATCTGGAGCTATATTCAACAATAATATAGCATCTGGTGGTGTTGTAAGTGGTAAATTAGCTAATGCTTCTGTCATTTCTGGAAGTATTGCTAGTGGGCAAGTATCTAATTTGCACTTATCTTCTGGTGCCGCAATTAGCAATTTGCAATCTGGTTCAATCGTAAGTGGATTATTAGCAAATGCATCTGTAGTTAGCGGAAGCATAGGTAGCGGACAAATTGGATTGGTTCATTTGGCTTCTGGAACTGTATTTTCTGGCACATTCTTATTATCTGGCAATGTAACTTCTGGTTACTTAGGAAATAATTCAGTAAACTCTGGGAATATTACTGCTGGAACAATAAGAGACATTCATATTGCTACAGGTGGTTTATTAAGTGGATCAATTGGAAGCGGTATTATTGGTTCTGTTCACCTAGCTGATGGAGCAGTTCAATCTGGAGATATTAGTAGCGGACAAATAGGAATTAATCATTTAGCATCTGGAACTGTAAACAGCTTCTTTACTTCAGGACATATTACTTCTGGGATGATAGGAAATAATGCCGTTGTTAGTGGTAGTATTGCGAGTGGAATTATTGGAAGTGTTCATTTGGCTGATGGCGCCGTTCTTTCTGGAGATATTTCTAGTGGACAAATAGGACTTTATCATCTGGCTTCCGGCACTGTGTTGTCTGGCACATTTGTAGTATCCGGCAGCGTACAGAGTGGAAGTTTAGGAAATGCATCTGTTGTTAGTGGCAGTATCGCTAGCGGAAGTATCAGTTCTGTTCATTTGGCTGATGGAGCAGTTCTTTCTGGAGATATATCTAGTGGACAAATTGGTCTTTATCACTTAGCATCTGGTACTGTTCTTTCAGGAACTTTCTTATTATCTGGAAATGTAACTTCTGGTTATCTTGGAAACAATTCAGTTAATTCGGGCAATATAACAGCAGGAACTATAAAAGACATTCATATTGCTACAGGTGGTTTATTAAGTGGATCAATCGGAAGCGGTATTATCGGTTCTGTTCATTTGGCTGATGGAGCAATATTAAGCGGTGATATTTCTAGTGGTCAAATTGGGCTATATCATCTTGCTTCAGGCACAGTTTTTTCTGGCACATTTGTAACATCAGGTAGTGTGCAAAGTGGATCACTTGGTAATGCTGCCGTAGTAAGTGGTAGTATTGCAAGTGGAAGTATCGGTTCTGTTCATTTGGCTGACGGAGCAATATTAAGTGGTGATATTAGTAGCGGTCAAATTGGACTTTATCATTTAGCTTCTGGTACTGTTTTAGCTGGCACATTTGTAACATCAGGTAGTGTGCAAAGTGGGTCTTTAGGTAATGCATCTGTTGGAAGCGGTAGTATTGCTAGTGGAATAATCGGCTCGGTTCATTTGGCTGATGGCGCAATATTAAGTGGAGATATTTCTAGTGGACAAATAGGCACATTCCATTTAGCAAGTGGAGCAGTTGGCGCAATTCAACTAAAATCTGGTGCGATTCTATCCGGTTCAACAGCAATTGGAATAGGAGCAATCACAAGTGGTCAATTAGCCTCTGGCTTGTTGACTGCTGGTGGTGCTATGAATTATTCACAAACAGTTGGAACAAAAGTAGCCAATGTGATTAACTCTGGTGTTACAATTGTAAGTACATCTTTAAGTACCAATGGTTTTCCTGTCCAAGTATTAGTCACATCAGATGTAGAAAACACCGTTGCTGGTGGTTGGATCAGATATCAATTGTTTAGAGGCAGCACGGCTATCGGAAATGGAGGTTGGTCAGAGAGTAGTGCAGCTTCAGAAAACAATGCCCTTGCTATAACAGTAATCGATACTCCGTCTGCTGGAACATATACTTATTCCTTGAAAACAATTACGACTGCAAGTACAGGAGCATTCAATTTTGGAGAAGTAGACGGTCCCACAATTACAGCTATCGAATTAACAGGAGCGCAAGGACCGGCTGGACCGGCAGTATCTTCTGGAAGCATTGTGTCTGGAAACATAGGCAATAATGCTGTAATTTCTGGTAGTATTGCGTCTGGTCAGGTTGGACTTGTTCATCTAGCAAGCGGTACAACAACAGGAAATTCATCAAGCGGACAAATACTATTTAACTCTGCTAATTCAGTTAATGGCACATCATCATTAACTTGGGATGGTACTTTTCTTAATGCAACACAATTAAAATCTACTAACTCCGCTGGCGATGAAGGTGGAGAAATACAATTAGCTAAAGCGCAGACTAACACAACATTAAGTGGTACTGGCGTTACTATAGATATTTATCAAGATAAACTAAGATTTTTTGAACAAGGTGGTAGTGCTAGAGGCTTTTATCTACAAATATCAAGCGGTGGTGCTGGTGTCAGCACCAACATAATTAATGGTGGCGCAGCAACTTTACAGAGCGGACAAGTAACATCTGGATTTATCGGAAATGCTGCTGTAGTATCTGGATCAATTGCAAGTGGTAGTATTGGTCTTGTTCATTTGGCTTCTGGCACAGTTTTATCTGGAACATTTTTATTATCAGGAAATGTAACATCAGGTTATCTTGGAAACAATTCGGTAAACTCTGGAAATATTACTGCTGGAACAATAAGAGATATTCACATTGCTTCTGGTGGATTATTAAGCGGAAGTATTGCCAGTGGAATTATTGGTTCAGTTCATTTGGCAGACGGAGCAATATTAAGCGGAGATATTAGTAGTGGACAAATTGGATTATATCATCTTGCATCTGGTACTGTTTTGTCTGGTACTTTCCTGTTATCTGGCAATGTAACTTCAGGTTATCTCGGAAACAATTCAGTTAATTCGGGCAATATAACAGCAGGAACTATAAGAGATATTCACATAGCTACAGGTGGTTTATTAAGTGGATCAATCGGAAGTGGAATTATCGGTTCTGTTCATTTGGCTGATGGCGCAGTATTGAGCGGTGATATTTCTAGTGGACAAATTGGACAAATGCACCTAAGTAGCGGTGCTGTTAATAGTGGTCAAATTGCCAATAATGCTGTTGTAAGTGGATCAATTGCTAATGGGCAAGTGGGATCTATTCACATACAATCAGGCAGATTATTGGTAAACAACTCCGCTAAATTTTACACAGTAGAAAACACTCTATATTTAACAAAAGGAACAATAGCTAATAATTACAGTTTAGGAAATTCATCAGCATTAGGAAATAACGCATCAGGACAAAACAATATAGCTATAGGTAATGGCTTATCTACTCTATATGATGGCATATCTAACATTGCCATAGGGATGACAGCATTAGTTGGTATAAGTGGTAGTGCAAACAATACCGCAATTGGTGATAGCAGTCTAGGTGCGAATAATTTATTTGGTAATGGTAACACATCCATTGGAGCTTCTGCATTATCTAATTTACAAAGCGGATCTAACAACATAGCAATAGGATACGGTGCTGGGACAGGTTTTCCCAATGGTTCAGGTAATATTTTCATAGGATCTTTAACAACAGGAACATCTGGAGGAATAAATTCTATTGGAATAGGTAATAATATTACTGTTTCTGGAAATAACTCTACCATAATAGGAAACACAAGCACCACATCTGGAATAATATATGGTCAAATGCAATTTCCACATGGTCTTTATTGGTCAAGTGGTTCGATAGCATCTGGTGGTGCATTAATCGCAGTATTCGGTTCGGGAACAATAGTTTCTGGAAATATCTCCAGCGGACAAATTGGACAATTTCACCATGCTAGCGGAAGTGTGACAAGCGGGCATGTAGGTAATAATGCTGTTGTAAGCGGTTCGATTGCTAGTGGACAGATACAAACTTATCATATTGGATCTACTACAGCACCAACATCTGGATATGTATTGCAACTTAATGGAACAGCAGCACAATGGAATGCTCTACCAGCAGCGACAATAACAAGTGGACAAATCACTTCTGGCATGATAGGAAATGCCACTATTGTAAGTGGTAGTATTGCCAGCGGAATTATAGGTTCTGTTCACTTAGCTGATGGTGCGGTATTAAGTGGAGATATTAGTAGTGGGCAGATAGGACAATTTCACCTAAGTAGTGGTGCGGTTAATAGCGGACAAGTTGCCAATAATGCTATCGTAAGTGGGTCAATTGCATCAGGGCAAATAGGTCAGTTCCATCATGCTAATAATAGTGTATATTCAGGCGCAATTGCTAGCGGTCAAATAGGTCAGATGCACTTAAGTAGCGGTGCTATAAATAGTGGTCAAGTTGCTAATAATGCTATCGTAAGTGGATCAATCGCATCAGGACAAATAGGGCAGTTCCATCTTAGTAGTGGATCAGTATCTTCAGGTGCAATTGCTAGCGGTCAAGTATCTTTTTGGGCACTAGGTTCAGGTGCAGTTTCTTCAGGTGCAATTGCTAGTGGACAAGTGTCATTACTTGCCATAGGTTCAGGTGCTGTGGGTTCAGGTAGACTTGGAGCAGCATCAGTAAACTCAGGAAACATATCAGCAAACTCTGTTGCATCTGGAACAATTTCCAGCGGACAAATAGGAAGATTCCACATAAGTTCTGGAGCGGTAAATAGTGGGCAAATCGCCAATCTAGCAGTTGCATCTGGAAGCATAGGAACAAGTGTAATAGGTGCCATTCACATATCTGCAAACACAATACTATCTGGATCAACAATTATTGGAGCAGGAGCAATAACAAGCGGACAATTAGACCCCGGAATATTTGCAGGAGGAGGAATTACTGGTACTGGTAGTTCGGGCAGTTATGCTTTATTCAATGGCACTAACTCTGTAACTACTGGTGCATTGGCTGAATATAGCAATAATATATTAATTGGCGCTGGTGGAAATGGTTTATTCGTAGGTTTAGGCGATACTAATACGGCTAATGTTTTAGTTGGATATCCTGCTCCGACAGGTACATCTGGCGGTATTCAGAATGTGTTCGTAGGCACATATGTCGCTCAAAATGCCGGAACTACATATTACAATACACTTGTCGGTGCTTATGCTGGATATACGATGGTTAGCGGAAGCTTGTGTAATACGGCAATTGGTGCTAACGCTTTGACAGGCTTCCAAATGGGCGATAGAAACACCATAGTGGGTTATAACGCAGTTGGACAACTCGTAAGTGGCAGAAGAAATGTAGTAGTAGGATCTGATGTGGGTACACTTAATTTTAGTCTGACAGATTCTACTATAATTGGTCACGGAATCATTCTTCAAAATAGTGGCAACAACATTATTGCTATTGGAAGCCAAACAACAGCTTTAGGTGACAATACAACAGTAATTGGAAATTCTAGTACAATATCTGGTGTTATTTATGGATCGATTGACTTCCCTTATGGAATCACAATAGGTGGCGGGGTAGCATCAATCAATTCAGGTGGCATAATTACTGGAAGTTTAACACTTGCAGACAACTCTGTTGTGTCAGGTAGTATTGCCAGCGGACAAGTAGGACAATTCCATCTTTCTGATAACTCAGTCACATCAGGTGCAATTGCTAGCGGACAAGTAGGACAATTCCATCTTAGTAGTGGTTCTGTAACAAGTGGGGCAATTGCTAGCGGACAAGTAGGACAATTCCATCTTAGTAGTGGTTCTGTAACAAGTGGGGCAATTTCTTCAGGTGTTATAGGAATTAACCATCTATCAAATGGTTCTGTCAGAAGTGGCGCAATTGCTAGTGGACAAGTTTCATTGTTTGCCATAGGTTCTGGTGCTGTGGGTTCAGGTAGACTTGGAACAGCATCTGTTAACTCAGGCGCAATTGCTAGTGGTCAAGTAGTAAACTACACACTTGGTTCGGGTGCAGTATCTTCAGGTGCAATTGCTAGTGGACAAGTATCTTTTTGGGCATTAGGTTCAGGTGCAGTTTCTTCAGGTGCAATTGCTAGTGGACAAGTGTCATTACTTGCCATAGGTTCAGGTGCTGTGGGTTCAGGTAGACTTGGAGCAGCATCTGTTAACTCAGGAAATATATCTTCTGGACAGATTTTTAACTTTTCTCTAGGCTCAGGCGCAGTTGCTTCTGGTGCAATTGCCAGCGGACAAGTTGGTCTTAACCACTTGGGCATCGAAGTCAACAACATTTTTGCAAAGAATAATAACTTTAGAATTAGTGTTGTTTCTGGATTACCAGTCACAAGTGGTGATTTAACAGGTCAAGCCACTTTATTTTTGACACCTTACAACGGGGATACTATTTCATTGTATGATGGAACTAACTGGAAGAGTGTAAGTGCATCCGGTACAGCAGTATCATTAGCCCTTGGAGTTGCAGCATCTGGTAACCTCTACGACATTTATTGTTTCCAAAATGGTGCAGTACCAGCGTTAGAACTATCAACAGCATGGACTAACATAAATACAAGAGCAGATGCTATTCAATATGTAAATGGTGTCCCTCTCAAATCTGGTACACTTACTAGGAGAATAGTTGGTACTGTAAGAATGACTGGCACAGGAACAACAGAAGATTCTAGACAATACAGATATGTTTGGAATTGGGATAATAGAGTAAGCAGACCAATGAACTTCAACGATCAAACAAGTCACAACTATATCACTTCTGGCACAACTACACAAATATGGGGCGGCGTTAGTGGTAACCAAATTTTCTGGCTACAAGGATTCCCCGGATTAGCAGCAAACTGTTCACTATTTACAGGAACATCAAGAAGTACTGGTAATGGTTTTGCTAGAGTTCTTGTATCAACAAACGCTGGTATAAACAATATAGGTACATACACGACTTCTGCTACCACAGATTATCGTTCTGCTGCTGGTTATTTACAATGCATAACTGGACTTAATTATGCTTTTCCACTAGAAGGTCAAACAAGCAGCGGACAAGTCGCCGGGGTGGATTGCCGTCTTTATAATGTAATTGAGGGTTGAAATGGACACATATACACTTAGCGCATTAACAGAATATATTTCAAAACAAATACCAATAAAAGGACTTTCTATTTCTTCAGAAAATACAATTACAATAAATTATTATGAAAACACAAGCGAAACCGATAAAACAGAAATAAATAATTTAATTGAAAAATTTAAATTAGAAAATGTTAAAAGAGAAAAACTAAAACAAATAGACTCAGATTTTGAAAACACTACTAAGCAAGGATGGGACAGCGGGCAAGGATTTTCACTTGGCATAACCGCACAAGATGTTTCTCTTCTTGTCGGACTTTTCGTCCTTGCAAAAGAAGCAGCAACTATGGGTCTTAATCCGCCACCAGTAATAGACATGAATGGTGGAATTCACGCACTTTCCATGCAAGAATTAACTCAATTAATGCTGCAATACGGACAAGCAAGGGCGCAAATTTCTGCGAATGATGCAATGAGAAGAAAAGCAGTCGAAAATGCAACTACAATAGAAGAATTAAATAATATTTAACGCTACTCTATTATCCTAGACACACTAGTTTAGGAAAAAATATGGCTGGAAGTTGGGAAATATTAAATATTGAACAAAATAATCCAAGAGTTTTAGTGGCAACCCTCACAAGAGAACTTGTCACCACAGCTTGGGCAATGAATTTTAGACAATTAATCATTCCTAATGGCACTTTTACAATGCTATCTGGAATGCCTTTTGATCATGCTAGAAACACAGCTTGCCAAAAACTATTGGAATTACAATGGGAATATTTATTTTTCCTAGATGATGATGTCGGTTGCCCTCCAGACACAATAATAAGATTAATAAGACACAAAGTGCCCATTGTTTCTGGAGTCTATTACAGGAGAATGAATCCTCTTACTCCTGTTATGCTAAAAAATTCACCAAATGGTCCGCAATGGATAACTGAATATCCTGCAAATAGTTTAATTGAAGTAGATTTTGTTGGTTCTGGATGTTTGTTAATTGAGAGAAAAGTTCTTGAAACTTTGCCTCCACTAAGCAATAGATGTCGTTGGTTCCAATGGCAATGTGACAGAACAGATTTACCACAATTGGAAAAAACAAGCGAAGATTTCACATTTATGACACATGCGAAAAATCATGGATACAAAATATTAGTTGATACAAGCATTCAATGTAAACACATAGGTCTTTGCGAAAGTAGCATTGAAGGATTTAAACCTTTAGAATTAAAAGTTTAATAGGATAATTTTATGATTTTAGATATTGGTTATGCGACTTTATGTCCAGACGATGACATACTAAGAGAAATTATGTCTTATGACATAATGAATCCAATTGCTGTGCCATTTACTCACACTCACATGCAAGTACCAGAACCGTTCCCGCATGTAGAAAAATACACATACCACGGAAGTATTCAATATTTTCCCAGCCTGCATTGGAGCAGGCAATTTGAATATCCTTGGGCGATAAAATCAGCCAATTTGTTGCCACATCACACATGTTTGGATGCAGGAGGTGCTGGGTTTTCTTCATTTAAATATGCCTTAGCTAAAAGATCAAAGCATGTAACAGTAGTAGATTTAGATGAAGCTTCTTTATCAATGAATGAATTTTATGGAAAAAAAATGAATATTAATAATATTTCTTACCATAAAAACAATATATCAAAATTTAAGTTTGATTATAAGTTTAATAGAATCTTTTGCATTTCTGTCCTCGAACACATTGAAGATTATGATGAAAAAACAAAATGTGTCAAAAATATGATTGATCATTTGGAAGATGATGGAGAAATGCTTCTTACATTTGACATAATATTAAAGAATGATGCAAAAATATATGGCGATTTAGATATATCAAAAATGGAATTGGATGCTATTAAACCCATATTGCATGAATTGGGCGTTCAGCAAATTCCAATTCAAAAACCATTAATTGGTGTGTTGCAGGAAGGAACAAAAGTTATGGTTATGTATGTGCATTATAAAAAACAAACAAATAAGTAATTGAAATCTTAAGCTGATTATTTCTTAACTATATTAAAATCATGAAAACAACAAATTTATCGAATAATAGCACAAAAAAACTTAAAATCTGTGTAATATCAACTACAATTTTACCATGTCCTCCATCTGGATATGCTGGTTTAGAAATGATTTCTTGGCAATGTGCTGAAGGTCTACATGCTAAAGGACACGATGTAACTCTTGTTGCTCCAAGAGGTTCAAAAACAAATGCTAAATTACACGAAACAACTCAAGGCGAACCTGAAAGACAGGCATATTCTGGTTATTGGTTTAAACTACCCGAATATGATGTGATTATTGACCATAGTTGGGAAAAATGGTCATATGCACTAAAAATGGAAGGCAGACTTAGCACACCAATTTTAGGTGTTTTACATGCTCCTGTTGAGACAATGTATAGCGTAGCACCACCTGTACCTAAACCATGCCTTGTTTGTATCAGTAATGATCAATCAGAGGCTTGTAAGAAACATTTAAACTGCGATTCTAGAGTATCTTACAACGGAGTTGATATTAGTTTTTATTCAAACAAAAACAAGAAAAGAAACAACCGATATTTATTCCTTGCAAGAATAAGCACAATCAAAGGTCCGCACATTGGAATTAGTGTTGCTAATAATTGCGGTGTTGGTCTTGATTTAATTGGTGATGACAGAATTACAGGAGAACCAGATCTATTAAGAAGAGTCAAAGATGCCTGTGTTTTGTCACCTAATTTGAGATATATAGGGCATCAAAATAGAGAAGAGTGTGTTGATTGGTTTAATAATAACAAAGCGTTATTGCATCCAAATCAACTTTACAGGGAACCTTTTGGTCTTGCTCCTGTAGAGGCACAACTTTGTGGAATGCCTGTGATTGCATGGGATAATGGTGCAATGCGAGAAACTGTGAAACATGGTGAAACAGGATTTTTGGTTAATACGCAACAGGAAATGGAAGATTTGATTAAATGTGATGCTGTAAGCAATATTAAAGCAGAAAATTGTGTTGAATGGGCAAGACAGTTTTCTTATGAAAACATGGTTGGCAATTATGAAAAATTGTGCGTTGAAGCTGTAGAAAGTGGTGGATGGTGAAAAAACGCACTTTTTCCAAAAAGGTTTGGCATTAAAATGAAAATATCATCAGAAATATTATCAGAATATAAAACCTTTGATCCTGAAAGCGCATTTTTTTATGATTTGTTTGACGAACCTCAAGGATCAAGAATTTTAGAAGTTGGCGCACACGATGCTCCTACAGCTAGCATGTTAAGCAAGTGTGGTTTCAAAGTTACTGGAATTGATCTTAGAGAATGTGATCAGGAACAAAATTACGAACATATTATTGGTGATTTTTGTCAAATGCCTGAAAGTTTTGTAAAAGAAAATTTAGGCAAATTTGATTCAATTATTTCTGTTTCTTCTATAGAACATTTTGGACTTGGCACATATAAAGAAGGGAATTATAGATCTCATCTCGACTTTGTTGCCATGAGAAAAATTTATGACTATCTTAGAGTTAGCGGGACATGTTATATATCTGTTCCTTTTGGTGGAAAATTTGTTGAATTAGCACCACATTGGAGAGTTTATGATTTTGCAAATTTAAAAGAAAGAATTATACAAGATTTTAATTTAGAATTTATAAGTTTTAAAATTTGTGAAGAAATATTTTTGTTTGACAGAGTTTATAAAACTGGTGAAATAATAGATTTCAGTCACGCTTTATTTAATCTTTCGGGTAGTCCTGCTATATCTGTTTGTATGAAACTGAGGAAAAAATAATGTTTCTATATGTGACTTGTGATAAAATTGGCGCAAATACTGGTGCTGGCGCTGTTACAGCTAATGAGTTAGATGCTTTGTCTAAATTGGGCAAAGTGGATGTTATTAATCCTAAGCCAAATTCTGACCCATTCAAAGCAGAAGAAGAAATTGTAATTGATGACTTTAAAAAATACAAATTGGCGCATTTTTACGCCGGTACATTTCCCAAATTAATTAGAAAATTAAAAGAAAATGGTGTCAAGGTAACATTCACAACAGCAGCGCATGATATCGAACTTAGCAAAGCAGAACATGAAATATATGGAATTCCATACAATTTTCCACATTTAACTGATAAAAATTTGTGGGAAGAATATATGTCAAGTTATAAAAACGCAGATCTTTTAATCTGCCCAAGCAATCACAGCAAAGCAGTAAAAACAAAATATGGATGCAAAAATATCGTAGTAATTCCACATGGTTGTTATGAAGGAAGGAATTATAAATATCCTAAAGTGTTTACTGTAGGGTACTTGGGTCAAATTGGTCCCGATAAAGGTGTCAAATACTTAATTGAAGCTTGGTCAAAACTTAATTACAAAGATGCCATTCTTACTTTTGCTGGAACACAAACACCACATTTAATAAATTTGATAAGGCATTATAAAAAAGGAAATTACAATATTCTGGGGTATGTTAAAGAAATTGATGAATTCTTTAAACAAATTAGTGTATATGTCCAGCCTAGTGTAACAGAAGGTTTCGGTATCGAAATTTTAGAGGCTATGGCGTATGGAAGACCAGTTATTGCGTCACATGGAGTGGGTGCTGCCGATTGTGTAAGTGATCATTGTAAACTGGTTCCAAAAAAGAATCCAGAATCCATAGCTTCAGCTATAGATTGGTATAAAAACAACATTTGGGATTATAGAGAAGAACTAATGAAACATGCAAAAAATTATAATTGGGAAAATATAAGAGAATTATATATCAAAACTTGGAATCAATTGATAAATAAATAAATCAAACTTCATAAATAACCTAGAGGTATATTTATGAAGTTCAAAGAATGGCTAATTTTATCAGAAGGCATTGAAAGCCCCAACAGTCTTCAAGCAGCTTTAATAGTTTACAAAAATGCACCAGATGATGAAAGTGCTAAGAAAAATTTTTATTCAGAAATAATTAATTTTGTTAAAATGTGGTATCTTAAAAGAAAATGTGCTAGCACAGGAATATCTTTAGCAGAATTGACAAGTACCATTTATGCTAAATTCATGGATAAAATCCATGATCCAGAAATCAATTTTCTGGCAAGTTTGAGACCAGAAACATTTCGTTCATATTTAGCTACCGTTGTTAAAAATGCTTTAGTTGATATGATCAGAAGGAAAAGAAGAGGTGCAAGTGTATCCTTAGAAAAACAAATAGATAAAAATTCTAAAACATTAGGTGCTACAATTCCTTCAAAAAATGCATCACCAGAAGACGAAGCTATTAGCGGGGAAAATATTGCAATTGTTGGTGACATTATATCTGGATTGGGTAAATTGGATAAAGAAATTTTTGATTTAGTTTTCAAACAAGGTTTAAAATATCATGAGATTTCTGAAAAAATCGGCATTCCAATCGGAACTGTGAAATCAAGAGTTAGTAATTTGCTAAAAAGAGTTAAAAAATCTTTAGACGAAAAAAACTTAACAATATAATTTAATTCATTTTTTCTCTATTAGATTGATGAGTTATACATTCCCATTCACAAAAAATGTTATTGAACTTGGCGGTGGTGACAAACCTTATTTCCGCCCAAATTTAGATGTTCGTGAAGGTCCGACAGTAGATATTGTCGCAGATTTTAATAAACCTTTGCCATTAACAAATGCAACATATGATGGAGTTTTTAGTTGCTATTGCATTGAACATTTGTCATGGCGTAAAGTTAGATTGTTTTTAAATGAAGTTTTTAGAATTTTAAGACACAATGGAAAAGCTGTGTTTGTAACCGCAAATACAAAAAGACAAATGGAACATGTATTGGCTCAAGAAGAATGGGATGATGATTCTTCTTGTATTATTTTTGGTGGTCAAGATTATGATGAAAATACACACAGAAATTCTCTGTGTCCAGAATATGCTATTAAGCTTTTAAGAGAGGCTGGTTTTGAAGATGTTATTGTTTTACCACATGGAGCATTAGGAACTGACATGATAATAGAAGCAACAAAACCAAATAAAATGAAATTCGACAGAAATTACTTTGATGTTGGAGGTGCTGGTTGTCCTAGAGATTTTTACTGGGATTATTCAGAAAATTGCATAATTTATGACAAAGTATTATCACATAATCCTAAATCAATTTTAGAACTTGGCTGTGCAAGAGGCTATTTAGTTAAGCGTTTTAATGATAATGGCATTCCAAGCAAAGGTCTTGAAATTAGTGAACATTGCCAATTAACTAGATCTACTAATGATGTAATGAAGTTTGACATAACTGAAACGCCATTTTCTTTTTGTAACAAAGAATTTGATTTAATTTTTTCAAATTGTTTTTTTGAAAATATAAAAGAAGAAAATTTAGAAAAAATATTTGTTGAAATGGCAAGAGTTGGATGCAGAGGTTTGCATTCGATAAAAACACATGGGCAAGAAGGGGAAAATGGTTACACATTTAGACCTATAGAATGGTGGCAATCCAAACTGCCACAAAATCATGTTGCAGTTGATGCAGATGAATTTATAAAAGGAAATATTTCGATTCATGTTCCGGCTGGAGACAATAAATTAAAGGTAAATTTTGGCAGTTTTAGCAATATGTTTTATCAAGGATGGGTTAATACAGATGTGTTGAATATGCAGGAATATGCTACAAGGAATAAATATAAATTCATACAGATAGATGTGGCAAAAAAACTACCATTTCCTGACAACAGTATTGATTTGGCATATTCAAGTCATATGCTTGAACACCTAAACACAGAAGAGGGTTATAATTTCTTAAAAGAATGTTTCAGGTGTATGAAAAGCAAGGCAGTTATTCGTATATCTGTTCCAGATGTAGAAAAAATTATAAAATATTATCAATCTAATCAAATGAATATGTTTGATGAACTAAATGGAAATTGTTCAAAAACGGATTTCCAATCAGGCAAGTTATGGTCGATTCTATTTGAAGGATGCAAAATTGCTTATGATTTCAACGGATTAAAAATTTTGGGAGAAAAAGCAGGATTTGTTGTAGAAAGAAAAAATTTCGGTATTGGGCATGATCAAATATTAAAAGAAACTATTGATATGTTTCCTGAGTTAAGCTTATTTGTTGAAATGATAAAACCGTAGCAAAAGCTACGGTTTTTTGGGGATGACCTGACGCTGTTAATCTTCGGATACACCCTTAATTACTTACCGGGGCAGGAAACAGCAAAAACGCCCACCACTAAGTAAAGCCATATTATATATTAATTTGATAATAATTTAATTGAGAAAAATATATAGTATTATGGATATTAATGAAACATATAGTGATTCTGGGCTAGGTAAATGGTTCGGTGAAAAATGGGTGGACATTTCTCGAAAAGATAAATCGGGCAAACATCCTCCATGTGGCGCATCAGCCAAAAAAGGCAAAAGAAAAGGCGATCAAAAGAAAGCCTATCCTAAATGCCGTCCAGCAGCTAAAGCTGCTGCCATGAGTCCAGAATTGAAGAAAAAAGCCACAGAACAAAAAAGAAGAGCAGAAAAAAAGAAAGCTCATCACAAAGGAAGAAAGCCAGTTGTTGTAAGTCACGAAAATTTGAAAGAAGAAATTATGAATGAACAAGAAATATTTGAATTAAATGAAGCCAGCAAAAACAAACCAAACAATCCAAAGCTATGGTCACAAATGAAATCCCTAGCTAGACAAAAATTTGATGTGTACCCTTGTCTTCCTATTTCCTATCCTGCATTAACACAAGATGGATGGAAATATTATAACGAATTAAAAGAAGGCGATCTTATTGCTGCATTCGACATGCAGGAAAGAATAAGGAAATTCGTTCCAGTAGAAAAAATTCATATCCATAACAACGCTCCTGTATACGAAATATATAGCGATGGTCATTATTTCTGCACATCTACTCTTGATCACAAATGGGTGATTGAACAAGATGGTAATCTCATCCTTGAAAAAACAATGGGTTTTGAATCCTACACCAAGCTATTCGTTGGTGAAGGAATGCCATTATTGACCAATTTTGAAGTTCACCCATCTGGTAAAGAACAAGTGTGGTGCCCTCAAACTCCTCTTGGCACATGGATCACACAGATTGATGATCAACCATGTGTGACCGGAAACAGTGCAGATGAGATTAATAATAATGTAGAAAAAAATTTATCAGAATCATCAAAAAACAAACCTAATAATCCGGCATTGTGGTCAAGAGCGCAAGCAGTTGCTAAAGAAAAGTTTGATGTGCATCCAAGTGCATATTGTGTTCCGTTGTATTCTGAAGCTCTAACAAAAAATGGTTGGAAAAAACACGATGAAATAAATTTAAAAGAAGAAATTTTAGCTTATGATTCTGAAAGCGATACTTTAAAATGGACAGAAATAGAAGATATTCATTATCATGAAAAAACACAAACAATAAAAATGAAAAAATTAAGTTTTGACATAACATGTACTCCTAATCATAAGTGGATATATTTTAGAAATTCTTTTAATGAAGAAATAGATTTGGAAAAAACTAATAAGTATTTTTCTTTAATACAAGACATAAAACTAGGCAATAAAAAAATATCACATATAAAAAAGAATGAAAAAAGCATTCAACATTGGTATGAAAAATATAAAAATTGTAGTTATGAAGAATTTTTACAAAATGTACGCAAAAGAAACGGCAGACAATTTGTCGAAACAAAAGATTTATCAATGCATGGAAATTTATTAATAAGTGCTAAACTAGATGAACAATACAAAAGCAACAGACCACTTCTTGAAAGTAAATACAAACAAAATTGGGTTTCAACAATTTTAAATATGTCGATTGAACAATTAGAATCGTTTTTTATGGCTTCTATAATTTACGATGGATGGAATGGCAGAGAAGGAGCGTATGGTTTCAGTCAAAAAAACAAAGATCATGGAGAGGCATTTGAACTTGCTGCTTTTTTAACTGGTCACAGAGTAAGCAGAGTTGGAAAAAAAAGAAGTGATGGTGTCCAAGCTTGGAGCGTATTAGACAAACGATATCTACCATTAGATGGTATAAAAATTATTGAAGACGAAACACAAGATGTTTGGTGTCCTCAAACTAAATATGGCACATGGATTATGCGTCAAAAAGGCAGAATAATGATAACAGGAAATAGCAATGCTTTTGCGTCTAAATGGTACAAACAACATGGCGGCACATGGCGCAAAAGCAAGAAAAAATACATGTTGAAAGAATTCAACCTACCCACTTTTAGCGAGTGGCTTGAAAACAAAGAGAATCAATAGACCAAAAAGGAATTTCAGGTAAATTTATCTTTTCATTTCCAAACAAATATCCAAAAGCTAAATTGCGATTAAGCATCTTCACTGTCAGATTGCTTTCTGGCTCGTTGACAATTTCAAAATTATCTAATGCCAGAAAATCAAAATAAAACAAACCAGTGCTAACGCCTTCGTATTCATGAAGACTTTTTAAAACAGATTTTGTGACTTCATAAATTTCACCGGGAACATAATTAGTACCATTGCTTGCTTTTACTAATGCAGGAAAACGACCACAATCAAGCAACTTGTACTCTGGTTGCAACTCTGCCGTTGCAATGAATTTTGATCCTTCCATTTTATGATGCGCCCGTTCACCCTTTTTAAGGGTGCCATAAACAAAAACAGGAACTTTCTTCATGATAATTTACCATATGCCAAGTGGATCTTATTTAAATTAGTAGGGCACACTCAATTAAATACGAAACACTCAAAAGACAAGGAGGCATCATGCTCGTACTTACTCGCAAACTCTACGAAAAAGTCTATATCACTACTCCTGAAGGCAAAGAAATTGCCTTAACGATTTGTGGAATACAAGGTTACGGAAAAACAGGAAGAGTTAAAATTGGAATTGATGCGGATAAGAACTATGTGATTGCAAGAGAAGAGTTAATTCCATCTAAGAATAAAAATCAAGATGAAGATGAT
>Ga0214917_10001711_pt1 | contig 27927 bp, 18 predicted proteins | sample LL_1208_BB_MetaG_FD_177983 | JGI IMG/M metagenome (GOLD analysis project Ga0214917, IMG submission 177983) | Freshwater microbial communities from Lake Lanier, Atlanta, Georgia, United States - LL_1208_BB | ecosystem: Environmental > Aquatic > Freshwater > Lake | place: USA: Georgia | collected... | reverse complement strand
ATACCGCCACCCCCCATACCCATACCGCCAAAACCGCCGTTGCTAATAATGGTTGCCCCAAAATCTCCGAGAATTGAAAAATGCAACACATCATTTACTGCCAGCCTATAAACGGTGTCGACTTTTTCGGGAATTTCATCAAATTGATAATCAGGCGGAGTCCGAAGCATGAAATTCGGTTGAAATAGACGACAACTGCTAAAACCGGCCAGCATTAGGCAATACAAAAGTAGGGTTTTGGTCGTGAATTTCATTCAAATAAGACTTCTCGCAAAGGTAGGAATTATTATCAAGGTTAAATTGCATTCAACAGGCTATTCCTCAGGCCTTTTTGCTCAAGCAATTCATTGTACAAGTTATTTACGTCCTTGACCAGCCTGGAATAATGAAATTGGTTGCTGACCCAATCCCAGCCCAATTCTCCCATATTGAGGCGCAAAAAAGGATCAGATACCAAGGCCAATAAATTCTCAACGAAAGATTCCAGGTCACCCGGTTCAGACAGCAAGGCTGTTTTTCCGGGTAGGACTACATTTTCGATTCCGCCAACACGGGTAGAGGCGACCGGTTTTCCGGCGGCCTGGGCTTCAATTAAACTCACGGGTGTGCCCTCGTTCAGCGAAGTTAAAGCTACAATGTCAAGCCCTGCATTAATTACATCAATGTCTTTTTGCCAACCGCCAAACAAAACATCCACCGAGGAGGAAAGCTCCGGAGAAGAGGCATAGCTTAAATTCAAATGCTGACAGAATTTCTCCAATTCAGAGCGCAATTCTCCATCTCCAATAATGATGGCCCTGAAAGGCAATTGTGTTTTCTTTTTTAATGATGCAATGGCTTGAAGAAAAAAAACATGATTTTTAACCGGTACAAGCCTGCCAATTATTCCTATTGCGATGGTGCTGTCTTTCAAAAAAAATGATTTGCGAAAGGCAATTCGTTTTTCGTAGCGATTTTCATGAAAGCGAAACAGATCAAAGCCCAAAGGAATTACTGAAATTTTATCTTCCCCGCAAATTCGGTGTTCATCCACCAACTCGTGTTTTTGCAGCTCTGAAAGGGCAATAATTTTGTCTGTTTTTTTTGCCAATCGACGTTCAACCGATTTGAAAATATGCGTTTTGGCTTTGTTAAAATACGAATGGAAAACGTGCCCGTGAAAGGTATGAACCACTATGGGAACATTTGAAGCGAATGCGGCCATTCTACCTAAACCTCCGGCTTTGGAGGCATGAGTATGAACGATGTCAGGTTTAAACCGCTCAATAATCGACTTAATTTTGAAGTAGGCCTTAATGTCGTTGTTGTAATGAAACGACCTTTGCATTTCCGGAATAAGTAAGGGGTGAACACCAACTTGCCTTAAAATGAAATCAGAGGAATCTTCGCTGTCTTCTTTTTGACCGCCAATAAGCAAGGTGGTGTAATCTCCACCCAAATGTTTTGTTAAATAGGCGGCATTGTAGGTTGGCCCCCCCAAATTAAACCTGTTGATTATACGCAGTACCTTAGGCATTTTCCAGAAATTGGAATCATTCCATGTTTAAGACAAAAGTAGCATTATTCTTAAACAATGTATTTATCGTACCAGGTTTGCCAAACAAACAAACTCCACAAAATAAAGGGTAATTCCCCTGAATTTGGGGAATCCAGCAGATTTAATTGGGATTGAACTGCTTGGGGGTTTAACACTTTTTGTGCCTGTATTTTTTCATAATTCAAGGTTTCAAATAATAAGGCTCTTAATTCATTTTTAAACCAAGGCAGCAGAGGAACTTCAAATCCTTGTTTGCGCCTTTGCCAAACCTCTTTAGGCAATTCTTCAATAAAGGCATCAATAAGCAGCTTTTTTTTTCTTTTAGCATTGATTTTATAGGAAGGGGGCAGACTATGCACATAGTTGATTAGGCGATAATCCAGAAGGGGTACCCGAACTTCTAAGGAATTGGCCATGCTCATTAAATCAACCTTGGTCAACATATCAAAAGGAAGTACCAATTGCAGGTCGGCTGCCAAAAATCCATTAAAATCTGTGTTTAAAATACCTTTAGAATCGATTAAGGGAAGCAACAAACGGTGTTCCTGTTCAAGGGTACCCGGTTCTAAAACCAAATCTTCAATCCAGAAGTCGTTAACTACACCGGCCCAGTTTCGGTACCGCTCAAAAGCCTGAAGTCGGCTACCTTCCCTAAATTTTTTAAATTGCCTGATTTTATTTTCAAAAGCATTTCCCCGTCCGCCGGAAAAGTGTCTGAGTAAAGGATAGAGCAATTCAGCCAACCATTTCTTTTTCCAATCGTTTCGCAAGGCCCATTCTCCGGAATGTTTGTGGTATCCGCTAAACAGTTCATCGCCTCCGTCGCCCGACAAAGCCACAGTAACATGTTTTCGTGTAGCCTGACACAATATGTACACCGGCAAGGCCGAACTGTCTGCGAAGGGCATGTCCATTTGGTCTAACATGCCGGGCAAATGATTCAATAAATCGTTGTTGCTGAGAGAAAAGGAAGTGTGTTCGGTGTTAAATCGCAGAGCTACCTGTTCGGCAAATCTTGTTTCATCAAAATAAGGCTGATCTTTAAAGCCAATGCTGAATGTATGGAGTTTTTTTACCCTTTGGGAAGCCACAGCCACCACCACACTGGAATCTACCCCTCCGCTTAAAAAACTGCCCAGGGGAACGTCGCTGATTAGCCTGTCGGTTACGGCAGCTTCTACCAGCCCGCGAACTTTTGAAACGGCAACCTTATAGCCGGGAATGGAATCTGTTTCTGAATTCAAGGTAGAAGGCAAATTCCACCAAGCTATTGGTGTTTCAAATCCCAAATGGCTAAGTTTTACCCAATGTCCGGGCATCAATTGTTGGGCGTTTTTGAAAACCGAAATAGGCCCGGGTATGTAACCCATTCTAAAGTAGCAACGCAAGGCGGTTGGATTTAAGTCGGGGCCTAAGCCCAATGGATAGAGGGCTTTATGCTCTGAGGCGAAAAAGTGCCCCAACTCATTGCTGCACAACCACAACGGTTTAATACCCATCCGGTCTCTTGCCAAATTGCAGGTTTTCTGGGCATGGTCAAAAAATGCGAATGCGAAAAATCCGTTAAGGCGGGGCAGCAATTCCATGCCCCAATGCTTCAAGCCATTCAACAAGACCTCGGTGTCGCTGTCCGACAAAAAGGTGTAACCAAGTTGCAATAGTTCGGCCCGCAAAGCTTTGTAATTGTAAATTTCTCCATTAAATATTATGGAAAATTGTCCGCATGAACTTAGCATGGGTTGATGCCCGTTGGGACTTAAATCCAGGATAGAAAGCCGGGTATGGCCTAAAAACCAATGGTTGTAAAATTGAATGTCGCGGTAATCGGGGCCACGGCGATGCAGCGACTCAACCGATGCCCGGGCGGCTTGTTTGTCAATATGCTGAATAAAAACGCCGCCCGTAATGCCGCACACTACCTAATCCAATCAAAGGTGAATTACCTCGCCATAGGCTGCGGCAGCTGCTTCCATAACGGCTTCCGACATGGTTGGGTGGGGGTGTATTGCGGCAATAATTTCATGGCCTGTGGTTTCCAGCTTTCTGGCCATAACAATTTCGGCAATCATTTCGGTTACATTCGCTCCCACCATGTGAGCTCCCAACAGTTCACCGTATTTGTCGTCAAATATCAATTTCACAAAACCATCTTTAGCCCCCGCAGCACTTGCTTTACCCGAAGCACTGAAGGGAAACTTGCCTACTTTAATGCTGAATCCTGCTTCTTTGGCAGATTTTTCAGTGTATCCTACCGATGCGACCTCCGGATAGGTGTAGGTGCAACCGGGAATATTGGTATAGTCAATGGGGTGGGGGTTTTTGCCGGCAATTTTCTCAACACACACTATGGCTTCATGCGAAGCCAGATGGGCCAAGGCCGGTCCCGGAATTAAATCTCCAATTGCAAAAACGCCGGCAACATTGGTTTCGTAAAACGCATTGACCAATACTTTTCCTTTTTCGACCTTAACGCCCAGTTTTTCCAGCCCTAAATTTTCAATATTGGCTTCAATGCCAATGGCAGAAAGTACCACATCCGCAGTAAGAATATCCTTTTTTCCGTCTTTTGAAATGTGTACTTCAACTTCTTTGCCTTTTACCGCGGCTTTTTCAACCGTAGTGCCGGTATGGATGGAGATGCCTTGCTTTTTAAAAATCTTCTCCATAGTCTTAGAGGTTTCCTCGTCTTCAACCGGTAAGATGTTGGGCATGTATTCAATCAGGGTAACCTGAGTACCAATTGAATTGTAAAAATAAGAGAATTCGCTACCAATGGCGCCCGAGCCCACCACAATCATGCGTTTGGGTTGTTCTTTAAGCGTCATTGCCTCGCGGTAGCCGATAATGCGTTGTCCGTCCTGGGGAATGCTGTCAATTTTTCTTGAACGGGCGCCTGTAGCCAGAATAATGTGTTTGGCTTGGTGCAAAACGGACTTGCCGGCCTCGTCGGTTACGGAAACGGCTCCTTTTCCTTCCAATTTGCCAATTCCCATAAGCACCTCAATCTTATTTTTGCGCATAAGGAATTGAACGCCTTTCGACATTCCGTCAGCAACTTGCCTTGACCTTGAAACCATGTCGGAGAACCGGGCTTCAAATTCAGCCACTTTAACCCCATACTCTTCGGCATGTTTAATGTAATCGTAAACCTGGGCACTTTTCAATAGAGCCTTGGTGGGGATGCAACCCCAGTTCAGGCAAATACCGCCCAAACTTTCGCGTTCAACCACAGCCACCTTTAATCCCAACTGAGCTGCCCGAATGGCCGCTACATAACCGCCGGGACCGCTTCCAATTACAAGTACATCGTAAGTCATTGTTGCATTTTTTAATGCGGCCAAGGTACACAATTTACCTGAATTCCTTTTGGAATATAATCGGATGCTATGTAGAGCGGCTCTGCAATGTGTTGCTTTTGGGCATAGAAATGAAAAAAAATCAAAGACATTGCTGTACTTTCCAAAAGGATTGGTTTTAGGAATAACACGGTTTTTTGCGGGCGGGATTGAGCCGGGTAGCACGTAAGGTAAAAAGCCGATGGGCCCGCGTGCTGCGCAGGCGACTTTAGGAGCCCGCGTAAAGCCGCTGGGCCCACGGCTTTTTACCGCGTACTACCGGCGAAAGCCCGATAACCCGCCCCCCAAACCCTAAAAAAAACTCCGAAAATACAGCCCTAAAACTTTTAGAATCTGCTTGACAGAATAATCAGGGCTGCGTACCTTTGCTAAAATTTTTTGACACCGTGAAACTAATTCAATATACACTAGAATTGAAATGGGCATTGATTTACAGCCTTGTATTTTTGCTTTGGATGATTGCCGAGCGCCTGACAGGATTGCATGACACCTATATTTATTTGCACCCAATGATTACCGCATTGTTTGTAATTCCGGCCATTTCGGTGTATGCCTTTGGGCTTGCAGATTACAAAAAAGACTTGTTTTACCACCGGATATCTTTGGGCAAAGGATTTTTATTCGGAATGCGGCTGACACTGGCCATTACCCTGCTTTCGCCCTTTATGCAATTAATTGTAAGTAATGTAATTACACCTGATTTTTTCAAAAATGCCATTGAATACACCGTAACACACGGAATGAAAACCCGTGCAGAGGCGGAATCCTATTTTAATTTGAACAGTTATTTGGGAATGAGCGTGTTCGGTTCGCTTGCCATGGGAATAGTCGCCGCTTTTTTGGTGGCTCTGGGATTTGTACTGTTTCAATTCATTCAACCTGCTCGGAATGGCAAATAGTGCTGAGTGCGGACCTTTTTTTTCGTTCGAGGGGCATAGCCCCACGGTACACCCCACAGCATTTGTGCATCCGAACGCCACGGTAATAGGACGTGTTTGGATCGACAAAGATGTGTACATCGGGCCGGGAGCAGTACTGCGGGGAGATTTTGGAATTATTGAAGTGGGTGCCGGGGCAAACATTCAAGACAATTGCGTGGTTCACATGTTTCCAGGTGAAACGGTGCATATTTCGGCGGGAGCTCATGTTGGCCATGCGGCCGTTGTTCATGGTGCTTTTGTAGGAAAAAACGCCTTGATTGGCATGTCGTCGGTTTTGATGGATCATGCTTCGGTGGGCGAAGAAGCCATTGTAGGTGCACTTTCATTTGTACCTGCAGGCATGGAAATCCCGCCCAAAAAATTGGCCCTTGGAAACCCCGCCAAGGTTATTAAGGACGTGTCGCCCGAAATGCTGAAATGGAAAACCCTGGGCACTCAACTGTATCAAAAATTGCCGGAAAGCTGCCGGCAAAGCATGAACCCCACGGCTCCTCAAATTCGATTGAAAAACCCCGGTTTTACAATCGAAAACGGCCTGGCAAGCACCGAATACCTGACTTGGAAACAAACTCAAGATTTAATACAATGAAAACGAAAAGTTGGCAGGCTTTTTTGCATATTGCTTTATTGGCCGATCAATAAAAAACCATCTCAACACTTTTTAATAATAAAACCATGAAAATAAGAATTTTAACCTTTATTTTTTCCAGCTTTACTTTAATTTCTGTGGCACAAAACTGCAGCGTTCCCATTTCAAATGCAGCATTCCAGCAAGGGTTGTCAAGGGTAAAAACTGCCGGGAATGAAGCGGCAATGAGTCAGGCCGCTGCTTTGCTTGCAAACCAATGCCTAAGTTCAGACCAGGTTAAGTCCGTGGTAATGGCGTTGCCCAGCGACCAAAGCAAGTATGATTTTGCTTTGCAGGCTTTCCCCAAAACCATTGACAAGGTAAATTTTTACGATGTGTACGATGGTTTTGCATATTTCTCTACCGTTTTTCGTCTGCACGATGCCACGGCCGGCATCGGGCAACCCGTTCCACAGACCAATACTCCAAAAATTGAAATCAGGCAACCCAATGTGGTTATTGAAAAGCCCAAAAAACGCAATTGGCCTGCATTAAACTATCCTAACATTGACAATTATCTAGGCAATACCGGTTGCACAGAACCCATGTCTGAAGTTGATTTTGACGAATTAACCAAAGATTTGCCCGCAACCATGGCGGAAGAACAGGCCCAAGCCTTTTGCCGCACGTTGGTCAGTAAAAACCAATGCCTTTCTACTGCGCAAATCATGAAATTGTCCACTTTGATGAATTCCCAAACAAATCGCTTTTATTTCTTAAAAGATGCCTTCAATTTGGTGTACGATCAAGACAATTTTGGGCGTTGTGGCGATGTGCTGACGCTTTCAAATCTGAAAAAAGATTTCAGTGTTTTTGTTAACGGCGGACCCAACCCCAATGTTATTGCCCCTTCAGCTCCGGTTTGTTCTGTTTCGGCGGCTGAGCAAAAAGAAGTGGTAGATGCACTTTCAAAAATTTCATTTTCCAACACCAAAACCACGGTAGCAAAGCAGATTATTGCCGGCAAAAAATGCTTTAGCACCATTCAAATTATGGAAATTTTAAACCAGTTTTTGATGGAGCAAGACAAGCTGAATATGGCCAAATACGCCTATGCATTTTGCATTGACAAAGGCAATTACTTTAAAATCAATGGTTTATTTAGCTACAGTTCAAGTAAAGAAGAACTGACAAAATTCATCAGCAACGCAGGTCAATAAGTTAATAAATACAAAAACGGGCTGAATTCACCTTGAATAAACGGCCAATTGCATGGTTTTTTCGTCTTTGCAGTTTTTATCGCCTCGACGCTCTAAGATTCCGGCTGCATTTCCGTTTTCCCGAAAATTTTAAGCAAAAGTGAGGTCTCGGTTTTGCAGCGCAAAAAAAAAGCCTACATTTGCACTCCTATTTCGTATAAAACTAGGTGTTAATACCGTTGGTCCGGTAGTTCAGTCGGTTAGAATACATGCCTGTCACGCATGGGGTCGCGGGTTCGAGTCCCGTCCGGACCGCTTTAAACTTCAAGGTTTCCTTGGAGTTTTTTTGTTTTTGGGCGGGTGCGGGCTTTCAGAGCTAGTCCGCCGTCTGCAGTCCCGGTTGCAGCGGGTTCAGGGTAGCTCCCAAGGTCGCTCCCTTCTCCTCGCGCAACCCGGCCTGCATCCGTTTCGGGCTAGCTTCTTCAATCCCTCCCGCAAGCGCCTCAATGCTTTAATCTGATGTTCTGGCATGCTACCCCCGGCAATTACAGCATTCACATAGAAGCCGGCCAAAAGAGTTTGATTAAGGAACTACCGTAAACTCAATAACCGAGATAAACCGAACTCCGGTCGAGGCGGCCACCGTGGTTCCGGCTGGAAGCCATAATGGGAATTGGCAGGTTGGATTTGTGATTGCTCTCCAAGTACTACCATCATAAAGTGTTGACACATGGATGTAGGTGATGTTTCCATCAATAAGGATAGATTGTATGGCTACTATAAACGGATTTGCCTGGGAATAGCCACCAATTTGAATAACGGGGTCGTGTTTGTAGGGAGCAGAAAGCAATTTCCAAACTTTTCCGGCAGGAACGGTATCTACAGTGGTTACTTTTTTTACTTGACTAAACTGTAGGGTTTGGGCGTTCATATTTTTAATTGCCGGAATCAACAGCAGAATTAGAACAACATTTTTCATGGAAATTTTAGCCATAAATTTCTGTATGCAAAAAGAAGTCCTCAAAAATATGCAATAGAACTTGGCTAAACACCCCCAAAAATTCAAAACTTCATTTTATTGACAGCGGAAATCCCGGAAATAAAAGAATTAACCTTTGCTTAGCAATCCAATAAGGGTGTTGAACCTATGGGAATTGGCGAAGTCGGTGAAAAATCAAATGCCGAATTTCTGCATCTTTATGCAAGGGGAATTCCAGGGAATCTTGAGCCAGATTCAATGGCATGCTGTTCACCCAATGGTTTTGAAGGGGTAAAAACAATTCCGACCGAAGGGCATTTTCAAATCGCTCTATCTCTTCTGAATGCAGGTCGATTATCCACATGGTGGGGGCGGCCGAAAAGCCTGTAACGGCATCAAAACTGCCTCGAACTTCCCGCAATTGAACCCAAAAACCCCTTTGGTAGCAAGCCATTAAAAAGACATCGGCCGCCGTTTTATCAAGGTATTCTCCAATCCCAACCCATTCGTCCTTATTCTTTCCTAAAAAACTTAACAACCAAGTTGTTGGACCATTAAACATAAATCTAAGGTTTAAATACTTTTTTCCTTTGATTCCCCAGGAATAAAATATAAAATCCGGTAGGCAAAAGGGTATTGGGTTGAATGAAAATACGTTGGGCCGAACATTCCACTTTAATGTCTATAGCATTGCCTCTCAAATCTTTAAGGTAAATGGTGCCGGGTTCAAATTTCTGTTCGTTTGGGATGCACTCCCATGCCATTTTATCTGCCAACCATTGAATAGAAAGGCCTGATTTGACGATGGGAGCGGTATTTAAAAAAGCTCCAAATTTTCCATCCAAATCAACCAATGAATCTTCGTGGATTTTCCAAACAAAATGCTTTTGATTAAAGCTGCCCGAAACGTACAAAACAGCGTTTGAGTCGCGGGAAACTCCATACGAAATACCAATTCCCGTTCCGTTCAAACTGGCAAATCGTCCTCCTGAAAACGACTTATCAACCTTGGCTACATAAGGGTTGATGGGTAAATTCGGGTTAAATGTGCTGCTGTAACCTGAAACGATCAGGGAATCGTCAGGAGTGCAAATCAGGGCAAATCCGGCTTCGGTTCCGGGACCACCGAAATAACCCCAACGCTGAACTACCCCCAAAGAATTGGTAGTAACCAAAAACACATCAAAGGCGGCACCTGAATTGGTGGTTGATTCACCCACCATAAAAATTCTTCCGTTTTGGTCAATTTCCAAAACGTAATTTCCATTGGCATTGGCGTCAGAAATCAGGGTGTCGTTTATCCAGTGTCCCTGATCATCAACAAAAGCAAGGTAATTGCCGTAAGAGGATGTTTCAAAATCTCCTGAAATTGCCCAGGCTTGTTTTGCAGCATGCCATCGGATTCCGTGCCCCACATCGTTGGCAGGCCCACCAAGGGCAATTTCCCAATCCAAATTCCCTGTTGAATCAAGTTGAGCCACCCAAATATCGCTGCTGTTGCTTAGGGTTGAGGTTTGGTATCCAATCATTCCAATTTTACCGTTGGGAGCAATACCAATTCGTTTAATGCTGCTGGAACCGAAAAAGAGCGGGAAGGCTTTTGTTTTAAGGGTATCGCCTTGAGAATTTAGCCAAAGCAAAAGCCCAACCGAGGCCCCTGAAGGAAGGTAGTAGCCTCCGCAAGCCAAGAAGGAATGGCCATTGAAAAGAGTTTGAATAGTGCCCGGGAATGCCGGACCGGGGAAAAGATAGGTTTTTTTTGAAAGTACCGTTAGCTGTGTATCGATTAAATAAACTGCCAAACCATCGGAGGAATTGGCATCTGCCCGTTCGGCACCAAAGAATAAAAATCCATTTTGGTTGGGATTCCAAACCATGTTTCTGCCTTGACAAAAACCTTGGTCGGGACCAAATACCCTTAATTGAGCAGAAGCAACCTGCATCCGGAGGCTTAAGGCCAAAACAGCCATGGTAAAAATGCCTCTCATTCTTATTCTGTGCAAATTGGATTCAAGCCAAACACATACTTTTCAATTGCTTGGATTTTTATGGCGGTTTCCGAGCCCAAAAAGCCTGAAATATCTTGGTTTGAAATCAGGTTTTTGTAGGTATGGGTAAAAGGGAGAGCCAATGGCAAATAGCTCCAATGCCATTTCTCTTCTTCATAGCCGCTGCGCCCTGAGTTTTGCTTAGAATGATAAACCTGACAAAATCCAAATTCCTTGGCATGGGCAAGCAACCATTCATAAGCAAGTCTGCCTTCGGGGGTTTTAAAATAGGCGTCGTCAACGCTGTTGATGTCAACATCGGCACCCCAATGGTGTCGGGAGGTTCCCGGCATGCTTGAATACCTCATTATTCGAATTGCCTTTTTTGAGGGGTTCAATCCGGATTTGCTCAAATCGAGGCCATCTACTTTTCGCACTCCATTCCACTTGTCTTCCCAAATGGCCTTTTGCCTGTAAAAAGAACGGGTTGAACTGACAGCCTTCAATTCAATTCCTTGAATTTGTGCCGCCAGAGCCATATTAACAAAAGCCTGAGCGGCTTGGGCCCTTAGCCTTTGTTCGCCGACACTAAATTCTGAGGGGAGCAATGTGAAATAAACGGGTAGGGCAGCGGCTTCAAATTGACCGGTTAAATACTCCTTTTTTGGTAGTCCGGCAAACAGCGTGTCGGGTGTTTGCGAATAAACCGATGAGCTAAAAAACTGCGCAAACAGGGCCAAAACAATTGAACAGAAAACTTTCATACGTTAAAGATGAGAATTCTTTAAGTTACCTTTGAGGCGATGCGTCTTTTGGGCACGAAAATAATGCCAAACAATTGCATAAGTATGCGGGTGATGGGACTGTTTTCCCTGTTGGCTTTTGGAAGCTGCAGTTTTGGCGAAACGGGAAGCCAACAAACGGAAGACACTTTTTATTACAGCAACATTGTCTCCATGGTTCCGGACACCTTGGTAAGGCCTGAATTGCAGTGGGTTAGTTCGTATAGACTGCCAGTTGAGCAATATGGATTTTCCTTGGCTTTCGATGGGAATGATTCTACTTATTGGAGCACCGCCCCGGGATTGAACCATTTGGAAGGGTTTGAGTGGCGTTTTGACGAACCCATTCAATTGGGCTTGATGAGCATAAAAACCATTCAAGCGCCCATGTTCAGCAACCCGGAGCGGATTTTGGTGATTACCGATCGGGGTCAAATTCAAGCCATTCCCGGTGCAATCACCGGCCTTCCGGATTCAATCCGTTGGTTAAAGGTGCTTTTTTTGATTGACAGGAATTGGAGTAGGGTAGCCCTGCCTTTAGAAAATTCGGCATTTTCTTCGCTGATGCGTGTAAAAAAGGGATTTTCCACTTTATTTGAATCAAAGCCTATCGGAATCGCCGAAATTCAATTCAAGAGTTCAAGAGGAACCCATTCAGCCAATTTAAACACAGATGGATTTTCAAGAATTACCGAACAGCAGAGGGCAAGTCAACGTTTTGATATAAACGATGGTCGAAGTTTTAGCGGCCTTAACCTGAATGACCGCATGCAGGAGCGAAGGATTTTTTATCAATTTCCGGATTTAAGGCCTATTCTAGGATTTCGAATTCGTTCAGAAAGTACCGCTTCTGCCTGCCTTCAATTGGCATGGCATAAACCCAATGGTTCTACCGTTTTTTATGAGGTAAATCAAGGGAATTGGGAACATATATTTAGAACAGACACCCTGGCAACCAAAAACATATCGTTCACGCTTCGATTGATGGAGGGCAACCAAATTTTCCTAACCGAATTTGACTTTTGGGACGGAGCAAAGTGGTACCGTTTGCAGGAAGATTCAATGCAAACCAAACTTGGAATAAAATTAAAGTCTGAAACAACACCAAGCCAATGGCCGTTAAATTTTTCCATATCCTTTGACGAAGGATTTGCTCCAAAAATAGATGGGGCAAGTGAATGGGAGACAGAGCGCGATGCCTTAAGGATGCCTAATATTTCTAAAAAAGTATTTGCTCTATTCCGGGCGAACGGGCTTTTTGAACTTATTTGGAATTCAGAAAGCGAAACGGATACAAACCGGGCATTCGCGGTATTTTCCGGAAATTGGAATTGGGAGGAAGGGAAATTGAAATTGGATGGAATGATTTGGAATGCGGAAGGTGTTTTTAAGCAGAAGGCAGAATACCTGCTTAAAGGAACCCGATTGATTCCGGAGACCGGTGAACTCCCTGAATTTGAATTTACCTACTGAATCAATTTTTACGACGTCCCTGACGATTTTTTGGTGCAGTTTGGTTTTTCACCTGCTGTTCCCGCATTCTTTGAGCCTCTTCCAGCCTTTGCATCCATTTGCTTTTCTTTTGTGGTTTTGCTTTATGGGCTTCCATTTTAAGCTTGAGTTTTTCCTCGTCAATAAAGAGATACCGTATAGCCAAGTAGATTAAAATAGAAACAACGTTCGACAAAAAATAATAATAATTCAAGCCTGCGCTGTAGCTGTTCAATACGCCAAGGAATACCAAAGGCATAACATACATCATAATTTTCATTTGCTGCATGTTTGCCCCGGTTTGCATTTGAGAGCTGTTCAGGTAGGTATACAAAATAGTGGTAGCGGTCATTAAAAGGGTAAAAAGGCTTACATGTGAACCATAAAATGGGATTTCAAAGGGAAGATTTAAGATGCTGTCGTAGGTGGACAAATCTTCGGCCCATAAAAAACCTTGTTGACGCAATTCGATAGCCGATGGGAAGAAACTAAACATAGCAAGTAAAAACGGCATTTGAACCAGCATGGGCAAGCAACCTGCCAATGGATTTACTCCTGCCTGACGGTACAACTGCATGGTGGCCTGTTGTTTTTTCAAGGCTTCGTCGGGTTTGAACCTTGCGTTTAGTTCATCTAATTCAGGTTTTAGCAGCCGAATTTTAGCGGATGAAACAAACATTTTGAAGTTTAGGGGTGAAAGCAACACCTTAATTATCAAGGTCAAAAGAAGAATAATGATACCATAACCAAGACCCATCTGGTCAAAAAAGTTAAACACAGGAATAACCAGATATCGATTGATCAGGGAAAACAATCCAATGTAACCCAAATCGATTTGCTCTTCCAAACCCATGTTCATAGATGCAAGGGTTTGAAAGTGCAAGGGAGCAAAAATCCAGTCAAGGGAAACGGTGGAGTTGGGTGTATAGTTGAAGGGGACGGATAAAAAAGCCGTGTAGGCCAAATTAATGCTGCTGTCGGCCCAACTTGGCAAATGGGTTTGGGCCTGAACGGGCCTTTTAAAAGTTCCATTTTTAAAAATCAATGAATTGAAGAAAAATTTCTGTTTGAATGAAATCCATTCGAGTGCCTCGTCAATTTCCTCGGAATTTTCACCCCCCCTTCCGATTCTAGAAACAGAACCGCTTTCAGTTTTGTAATAAATGGTTGAGGTAGATCTTTCGTTTGATAAATTCAGTTCTTGCCTTGGGGCAATTTGGAACCATCTAAAAGGGATGTCGCTTTGACCACGGTCAACCACAGTTTCCAAGCCAACAAAGCTTAAATCCACTTTTAAGGCATAGCTGTTTGCCTTAAGGGAATAGAGCCATTCAATGTATCCGGAAAAATCGTTTGTGTATGCTCGCAACGAAAGGGTTTGACCGGTTGATTTGTGAACGCTGAAGTACAGGTTTTGAGTTTCAATGCGTTGATTGTTGTGGAAGAATTCAAGATTCAATGCGGCAGAATCCGAGTACACCAAATCCAAATCGGCTTTCAGACTTGAATCTTCCAAAAATCGATTTTGGTAGGTTTGCTCTCCAAGTATTTTGGCTGAAACCAGATTTCCGCCTTTGGAATGAAATGTCAGGGCAATTTTATCGTTGGAAAGAATGGTTTTTTCGTCTTTGCGAACAGCGGCGTTCGAAAAAACACCAAATTGCTTTTCCAAGATCCTGTTTGACTTTGAAACTGACTGAGAATCGAGTATTTGGATTTGGGAACTGTCTAAAGCCGGATTCGAATTGTTTTGGTTGGTATTAGCCGGGGGCGTTGCTTGGGCGGTGGCCAAGGTGTCAACCGTGGTTTTTAATGAGTCTGTTTTAGATGCGGTGGCATCTGCATTGGGTTTGTTGAAAATTAAGAAATAAGCGACCATTAGGGCGCTTAAAAGGAACAAACCGATCAATTGTTTTTTGTCCATAGCTATTTTTCCTTCAAGCGACCAAAGGTAGGGCATTGAACTCAAAGTCCCAATCAAAACGAAATAAGAATTTAGGTGAGTTCAAACGCAGTCGTTTTCGACTGTTGAGCAGAAGGTAAATAAATTAAAGTTCAGCCTTCTTTGTGGGTTGATAAAATCTTGGAGATGTGGTTAAACCATGATATCTTTGCCAGATAACGATAATACATGAAAAAGGCAGTTTGGTTGTTGTTGGGTTTGGGTGCGAACCTGGCTTTGGAAGGTCAAAATACCACGGCAATAAAAGGGATTGTTCAGCAAACCAATTCAAGGGAGGCCATTCCCTTTGCATCGGTGGCAATTAAGGAAAAAACCATAGGAACAACCACAGACAACAACGGTTTTTTTTCCATTACAAAACTTTCCGCGGGCACCTACACTGTACTTGTTTCGGCCGTAGGTTTTGAATCCTGGGTTCAAGAGGTCAAATTGGTAGAGGGTCAGATATTGCAACTTAAACCCCTGTTAAAAAATAAAACCACCCTGATAAAAGATTTCAATTATACGGTTGACAGGATTCAAGAGAAGAAAGAAAACACAAGTGTTTCTGTGATAAAAATAAGCCCGGAAGAAATGAAGCGCATGCCTTCCTACGGTGGCGAGGCCGATGTCGCACAAATAATGCAAATTATTCCGGGAGTAATCACTACCGGCGATCAAGGTGGGCAGCTTTTTATTCGCGGGGGGCCACCGGTTCAAAATAAAATGCTGATGGACGGAGCCGTAATTTACAATCCGTTTCATTCCATTGGATTTTTTTCGGTGTTTGATACAGATGTATTGAGCAACATGGACGTATATGCCGGAGGTTTTTCAGCGGAATACGGAGGTAGAATCAGTTCAATCATGGATTTATCGACCCGAGATGGAAATAGAACCCGTTTTTCAGGCCGCACAAACATAAATTCCTTTACCGGAAAGGTATTGCTTGAAGGGCCGATGGGACCCTTAAGAGATGGGGCGGCCAACGCCACTTTTTTATTGAGTGCCAAGGGCTCATTTCTAAAACAAAGTTCTCAAACCTTTTACCCTTATGTAGATAGCATGGGTTTGCCTTTTAATTTCTTTGACGGATATGGAAAAATGACCTTGTATGTAGGCGATAATGGGTCGAAACTGAACTTTTTCGGGTTCGCTCACAACGATTGGGTTAACTTTAATCAAACCTCAGATTTGCAATGGAAATCGGGCGGGGGTGGAGCCAATTTCTTTTTGATTCCGGGAGAAGCCAATGTGAACATAGATGGTGTATTTAGTTACTCCAACTATGAAATAGGATTAAATGAATCGGTGAGTCCACCACGCAAGTCGGTGGTGAATGGGTTTAATTTCAATGTCAATTTTCATCAGTATTACAGAACAAATCGTTTGACCTATGGAATTGAGGCAAGTGGGTATTCCACAAATTTTGAATACACAAACGGTCAATATAGAACCATAAGTCAAAAGGACAACACCACCGAATTTGCGCTATTCACCCGGTATAAATTTATGGTAGGGCGTTTTATTTTTGATCCAAGCTTTCGTCTGCATTATTATGCTTCGTTGTCCGAGGTTTCGCCCGAGCCAAGGTTGTCAATTAAATTTAATGTTTCGGAACATTTCAGGTTGAAAATGGCCGGAGGCCTGTATTCACAGAATTTAATTGCAGCGAATTCCGATAGAGATGTTGTAAATTTATTCTACGGATTTTTGTCGGGGGGAGATATTGGGATGCCCAAAAATTTTAAGGGAGAACCCGTAGGCAGCGATTTGCAAAAAGCAAGGCATGCCATTTTGGGAGCTGAATTTGAATTGTTTAAAAATATCGAATTCAACGTTGAAGGATATTACATGGATTTCTTTCAGCTTATAGCAATGAACAGAGATAAATTGTACGAGGATAGCCCGGGCAATTCTGCAATTCCGGATTATCAAAAAAAGGATTTAATACGAGAGCAGGGTTGGAGTGCCGGAGTGGATGTACTATTAAAGGCTGAAATAAAGAATTTATACATCTGGGTGGGCTACTCATTAATGGCCTTAGGACGCACCGATGAAGTTCGAGATTATGTACCTCATTTTGATCGCAGGCACAATATGAATTTTGTTGCTTCCTATCAATTTGGAAAAAATAAAGAATGGGAGGTTAATGCCCGTTGGAATTTTGGAACAGGATTCCCTTTCACTCAAACTCAAGGATTTTATGAAAACCTTGGATTTGATGGCAACATCAATGGAAATTACACTCAGCAAAACGGAGATTTAGGTATAGAACTTGGGCAAATAAACCTTGGCAGGTTGCCCAATTATCACAGGCTTGATGTAAATGTAAAGCGCAGATTCAATCTTGGTGAAAACACCAAATTGGAAGTCAATGCAGGGGCCACCAATTTGTACAACCGGAACAACATCTTTTACATAGACCGAATTACTTTTACAAGAGTGGATCAGCTTCCAATTATTCCGACTGTTGGTTTGAATTTTTCATTTTAAAAGAACAGGTAATTGCCATGCTTAAATTAAATATGCGAACCACCTTCGTTTTGCTCGCTTTTTATTCAATGGTTCTTTTTCTTTCCGCTCAAATAGAAGACAATTTCAATCCCCGAAGTCATGTTTGGGATGTTCAGAATTCAGATTCTAGTTGGATTCCAGGGCAGATGATAGTAAAATGGAAAGAAAATCCATGGCATCGCATACAGGCCGACAGCGTTTACAGGAAAAAAATTTTACCAAATGCAAGTAAGGTAGAGCTATTGTTTCCGGGATTTATACCTGAGAAAGCCTGCAAAATACCCGGACAAATACCCACCGACTTGTCCAGGATAACCGCTGTTTATTTTTCGGACAGCCTAACAGTTTGGGATTGGATTTATAAGTTAAACAAAAGCGGCTTGGTAGATTATGCAGAACCCAGATTTAAGGTGAGCCCATTGCTTGTGCCCAATGATCCTGGATTTGGCTTTCAATGGCAAATACCACATATAGGGGCTGATTCTGTTTGGAGTATTTCTACGGGCGACACCAACACCATTGTTGCCGTTGTGGATGGAGGAACCAATTTCAGCCACCCTGATTTGTTGGGGAACCTAGCCTACAACTATGCAGACCCAATTGATGGAATAGACAACGACAACGATGGCTACTTGGATAATTTTCGTGGCTGGGATGTTGGTGATGCCGACAACAATCCAAACTATACGCCGAACGACAGCTACAATTCAAACCACGGTGTTTTAATGAGCGGTTACATTGCAGCTACGCCAAACAACAATACAGGAGTAGCGGGTATTGCCTACAATGCCAAATACCTTCCGGTAAAAATTGTGAAATCAAACGAAGGTTGGGTACGAGGTTATGAAGGCATAGTTTATGCAGCAAGGAAAGGAGCGCACTTTATCAATTGTTCTTGGGGTGGAACAACTCCCACCTTGTTTGCCCAAGATGCCCTAAGGTATGCTGTTGTTGACAAGGGTTGTGTGGTATTTGCTGCGGCGGGAAATTCAAACAATCAAACCATTGTTTACCCTTCAGGCTACGAACATACCATAAGTGTAGGGGCCAGCACCGTCAGCAATACGAAAAGCAGCGGATCTTCCTACTACCGTCAGGTAAATATTCATGCACCGGGTGTAAATACGTACACCACCACAGGAAACAGTTATGGGAACGGCACAGGGACCAGCGATGCTTCGGCCATAACAACAGGGGCAGCGGGTTTGCTGCACGGTTACTTGCAAAATTACAGTCCCGGGCAAATTTCAGATGTGTTGTTGAATCATACCTATTCTACAGATACCATACCCGGAAATGCCGGTTTTATTGGAATGATGGGAGAGGGGAGGGTAGATTTGGTTCAGGCTGCCTTTCAGCCAAAGCGGGCCCGTTTGCATTTTGTGAAGCGAAGTTGGACCGATAGCGATGGGGATCGGATTTTTTTGATTGGAGACACGGTTTGGCTTGGAGGGGAATCGTTCAATCGGTTGTTTGGGGCACATTCTAGTTTAACTGTTCGGATTGAGGCATTTTCACCCTTTGTACTTTGGTTGGATTCGTTGGCGCAGCCGGGTGCCGTTCCGCAGGGAGGACTTGTGGTTCATCCTTGGAATGAATTTGGTTTTATTGTGGCACCAAATTGCCCAAGCAATCATCGGGTGCATTTTAGGGCCTATTACCAGGATACCAACCGGGTAGGTCAAACGGATTTTTATTTATTTATAAATCCAGAACAGTACGATTGGCAGGAAAACGATGTGAATATTTCTATATCAGGAACAGGTCGTCTGGGTTTTTCAGACAATGCGACCTACCAAGGAATTGGATGGAGGCGGGGATTGGGGCCGAATCAACTGTTGGAAACCTTTTTTAATCCTATGGGTTTTTGGATTGGTAACGGCAATCAGGTAATGAATCAAAGCTTGAGTGCCCCCTTTACGGGTTGTTGTCCGTTGGCAACTCAAAACTATTTTGTTGCCAGTCAGCCGGTTTATACTGAAAAGGTAGAATCTTTTGGATTGCGAAGGGTAGTATCGAATTTTACCGACAACCTTCAAAATCGTTGGGCTGTTGAGCGGAGGGTTTGGGGCGACACCTTGGGTTGGAAGAAAGGGGTGTTGATGTTGGAGCACGAGGTCAAAAACACATCAAATCAAACACAGGGGCCAGTATATTTAGGGTATTTTGCCGATCAGGATATGCCTGACACCAATTTTTCAAGGTCGGGGAACGAGGCGGGATATTATGCCAATGGCAGGTTGGGATGGCAACGAAATGTTCACAGTGGAGTGGTTCAAGGGTTGGTTTTGTTGCAGCCGGGACCTGTCCATTATTATGCATTGGAATCGACAGGTACAGGTGGGTCGATTCAAACCACGAATGGGTTTACGGATGCAGAAAAATGGACGCTGGTTCAGGGCGGGATTGGGCGTAGTTATAGTCCACCGGGCGACGCATCGCAGTATTTGGGAGGAGTCTTGGATTCCATAGGTCCGAATCGCTGCGGTATTTTTCACATGGCACTTATAACCTCAGGTTCTTTGGTAGAGGCAAGAGCGATTGCGGACAGTTTAATTCAAGGCTATCAGGCATCGATAAATGTATGGACGGGCAGGGGTTTCAATGACAACTGGCACAATCCGATGAATTGGAGTCAACAGAGTGTACCGGATCAGAACGACAGGGTGTATGTTGTTCCATCGTTGTATGCAATTGGGACTGATCCTGTGATTCATTCCGGGAATGCAAAGGCAGGTTTTATTGAGAACAAATGTGGGGGAAAATTAACAGTTCAAGGACCTTGGTTGCTTGAGGTAGGTCCTTAGGGGTAAAAGGAGAAGTACAGATTAATTGAAAGAGGTCGCATTGGATTTGAGATGCGGGCGGGATTGACGCGGCTAGCCCGTAAAGGCAACAGGCATTTTGGTGCGAGGTTGGCAGGGCGACCTTGGGAGCCACTGCCGGCCCGCAACCAAAAGTCTGTTGACTGCGGACTAGCGCGGAAAGCCCGGAACCCGCCCAAAGCAAAATTTTAAAAAATGGAAACCAAGCATTGAATTCCCGAACCCTTAGTTAACATAATATAAATTATCGTAAAAAAAGGAAGGGGCGGAAACAGGTTGAAAAAGCTATAAATTCATCGCAAAATTGAAATGTAAATTTTTTTGGGGAAAGCTAAATCAATTTTTTAAGGATGATTTGGAGTTGTTCCTGAAACAAATTGGAATTTGAATCGTTGACAGGCAGACCGATTGAGCGATCCCAATGTCCATTATGAAACTCGGAAATGCTTTCATTTTTCAATTCAAAGAGCTTGTGTAAAAAAGTTTTAAAATTTTGAGCAACCAATGGAGAATTGCAGAACATTCTTTCCAGGTAGGAAATCGAAAAACCTTGAATTCGTTTGGTCTCTAGGGCATCTTTGATTGCGATAAGATTTTCCTTGCCGATGGGTTTAGGGAAAATTCCGGAAATTCCGGCACGTATTAAATCTTGAACGTCATTTTCAAAAAATTGAGCAGAAATTGCTATGAAATATCCTTTAAAATCAGGGTTTGAGCAAAAGAAATTATGGAGCCATTTCCCACCCTTTTCAGCATCGAGGTGTTGGTCAAGCAGGATAAAATCATAGGAAATTTGGTTGGAAGATAGTGCATTTTCCAAGCGTTGAACGGATTCGCACCAATCGCAATTCCAGCCCAATTGTTCGGCCAGGAGGCGAATTAAAATAGCGTTTAACTCGCTGTCTTCAACGACAAGAATTCGGCCATTCCAGGCATCCATTACTTTTTAGAAGATTTAGGCTTCTTTGCTGGGAGTTTTTGTTCAGGTTGTGAAGCAGGGTTTAGGTCTTCGGCAGGGTCTTCGGTATGGGCAGGGTCTGTTTTAGCGGCAAATTTATCGGCTGAGTTGAATCCGTTGTTTGCCAATTGATTGTACCATTTAAACACCTTTCGGATGTCGCCATCGTATACCCGTTCGGTATCGTAGTTGGGCAGCAATTCAGAAAAGATGTTTTTCAATTCTTTCAAATCGGCTTTGTGGGAAGGGCCTTGTTGGCCTTGGAATTTGATTGAGAGGGAGGCAAAAACATTACGCAGGGGTACTTCTCCATCGTGCGTGTACATGCCAATGTCTTTAAGGGTACTTACTTGTTCGGAGGGGTTTATGGCTTCGGGGCGTTGGGCGTCTAAGGCCTTAGCGATGAGTCCATTTTTTCCGGTGGCGATGATTGTAAAAAGGGATGGTTTGCCTACTCTGGCAATTAGGCTATCAAAATCCATGGTTCAAAATCAAGATTAGCAGTGGTGGATATGCTGTTTGGTGGGGATTATTTTCCGCTCTCCATTTCGGCTTTAATGGCATTTCGTTTAGTGGCATTTTCAAGTTTTGTATATACTTGAATGAGGGTTTTTTGGAAGGTTTCAATTCTGTTTGGGTCGGCATCGGGTTTTGCTTTTTCTTTGGCATAGCCGGTTTCTAGGATTCCGGAGCTATTTGCGAAAAAGGTATTTGCTTCGTTTTTAAGTGCCTCGTATTCATTAACTTTAGATAGGTCGAGTTCGTTCGCTTTTTTAATTAGGGCATTGGCTTTCATGATTTCGGCGTTGGCCAGCTGCAAGTAAGCAGCGGTGTAATTCGGATCCAACTCAATGGTTTTTTCGTATCCAATTTTGGCAGCTGCGCGGCGCTCAGCAATTTGAACAGCCATGGTTTTGGGGTCTTTTTTCTCTAAATTATCTGCGATTTGGTCGTTAATGACTCCCTTATTAAAATTTAAAACGAGCAAAATTTGGGGGTCTGCGGAAAAAGCAGAAATGGCTTGTTCTATGGCTTCCAGGGCTTTTTCATCGTTTCCGGCATTTAGGTAAAAGTTGACTTCTTCAAGGATGAATTCTGTTTTCAGGTTTGGGAAATCGACCTTCCCTTTTTCGATTAGGGCTCCGGCTTTTTCGATATTTCCGGTTTCCATGGCGAGTTTTACTTCGATAAGAGCCAGTTCTGAGAGGCTTCCGAATCGTTGTTTAGCAGCATCGACGGCGGCTTGGGCTTGGGGGATTTTTTTGGCGAAGAGGTTGAGTTTTACGAAAGCCACGGCAAAGCCGGTATCTTCAGGGGCAAGGTCAACGGCATTTTGGGCGAAGGCGAGTGCCTCATCCATTTTTTGTGCTTCGGTAGCAGCAACGGATTGAGAGTAGCTAAAGTAGGCCATTTGGCGTTTTAGGCTATTGTTATCGGGGTCTTGCTGAGCAAGCAGTTGCATAGCAACTTTAGCGGCGCCGAAATCTTGAATGGCATCGTTGAATTTTTTGGCTTTCATGCTTTTTTGAGCGGATTCGGCAAATCGGGTGCCGATGCTAATCAATCGGTTGAAAATTTCGTCGGGTTCTTCCACTTTGGGTTTGCCGTTCGATTTGAATTCAACCACCAGAGCTCGGCCGTAGGAATACATAGCGGTATCGAGGGCGCCTTTGCGGGCCAAAACCAGCCGTGGGCTAGGGTCAGTACCCAGGAGCCAGTATACATCTCCCCTACGCTTCCATGTTTTTGATTTTGCGGTGGTTGATTCGTGGAGTGCTGCGGCATCCATTTCTTTTTTAGCCTCCATGAGTGCATCGATGGCGACTTGCTCGTTCAACTCGCGTTCGCGTTTGAAGGTATTCAGGTGTTCCCAAGCGGTTAAAACGGCGGCGTCTTGGCTGAATCCAAGGGTGCTTAGGGCAAAAAGTACAAGAGTAAAAAAATGGTGAGGGGATTTCATTGGCTGCAATGTATTATTGGTAAAACAGGGCAAGAATAATGCCGTTAATCTTCAAGTGGATTATTAGAGGGGTTTTCAGAGGGGGGATTGTTGGATGGATTATCGTTGACTGAGGTATCTGAAAGAAATTCAGATTCGCTGGCTTGGAGCAATTCGGATTCATCCACGGCTTCTTTTTTTACTCGGGCCACGGCAGCGATTTCATCTGCATTTTTCAGGTTAATCAAACGGACTCCTTGTGTTGCCCGCCCCATGATGCGCATTTCATCGACGGCCATTCTAATAAGGGTTCCTTTCAGGGTAATAATCATAAGGTGGTCGCCATCTACTACAGCTTTAAGGGCGATGAGTCCGCCTGTTTTTTCGGTAACGTTGATGGTTCTAACGCCTTTTCCACCGCGGTTGGTAATTCGGTATTCATCTAGGTTAGAGCGTTTTCCGAATCCTTTTTCGCTGACCACGAGAATATCGGCGGGGTCATTAGGGTCAACGGTAATTAAGCCTATCACCTCGTCGGTTTTTTCATTGGCAAGGCGAATGCCACGAACACCGGTAGCGGTTCTGCCCATGGGCCGCACTTTTTCTTCAGGGAATCTAATAGCGCGGCCGCTTTTGAGGGCCATCATGAGTTCGTGGTTTCCGTCGGTGAGCTTGGCTTCAAGGAGTTCATCGTCTTCTCGAACAGAAATGGCGTTGATGCCGCTGGCTCGGAGCCGGCTGTATGCTTCGAGGGTGGTTTTCTTGATGATACCTTTTTTGGTGCACATCACGATGAAATTGTTTTCGGTGTATTCTTTGTTGTCTAGTCCTTTTACGGCGATGTAGGCTTTTACACGATCTCCGGGTTCAATTTGAATCAGGTTTTGGATGGGACGGCCTTTGGTGGCCTTTCCACCTTCCGGGATTTCAAAAACCCTGAGCCAGAAGCATTTGCCACGTTGGGTAAAGAACAACATGTAAGCGTGGGTATCGGCTATAAAGAGGTGTTCCAGGAAATCTTCATCGCGGGTTGCGGAACCTCTGGAGCCTACTCCCCCCCTACTCTGTTGGCGGTATTCTTGAAGTTGGGTGCGTTTGATGTAGCCGAGGTGTGAGATAGTAACGACCACAGGTTCATCGGCGATAATGTCTTCAATTCGGAAGTCGTCGGCGGAGAATACGATTTCAGTACGGCGTTCATCGCCGTATTTTTCACGTATTTCGGAGAGTTCATCTTTAATGATTTGCATTCTGAGGGGTTCTTCGGTCAAGATACGCTTCAGATACGCGATTTGCACCATAATTTCGTTGTATTCTGCACGAATTTTATCGCGTTCCATTCCGGTTAAACGCTGCAGGCGCAATTCCAAGATGGCTTTGGCTTGAATTTCAGACAGGTTAAAATTGGTGATAAGTGCGTCTTTGGCCTCTTCGACGGTTGGGCTTTTGCGAATAAGTGCAATAACTTGGTCGAGGTGATCTAAGGCAATCAGATATCCTTCTAAGATATGGGCTCTTTTTTCTGCTTGGTCGAGTTCAAATTGAGCACGCCGAACCACGACTTCGTGTCGGTGGTCGACGAATTCGCGTATCATATCCTTAAGGTTCAGCAGCATTGGTCTGCCTTTAACGAGGGCGATGTTGTTAACGCTGAAGGAAGTTTGTAGGGATGTGTATTTATAGAGTTGATTTAGAACTACGTTGGTTACGGCTTCGCGTTTAAGTTCAAAAACGAGCCGCATGCCATTGCGGTCGGATTCGAGGCGTATATCGGAAATACCTTCGATTTTCTTATCGTTAACGAGTTCAGCGGCCTTAATTTGAATTTCGGCGGGATTCACTTGGTAAGGGACTTCGGTAACGATAATTTGTTCCTTTCCGTTATCGAGGGTTTCGATGCCGGTTTTAGCACGGATGACGATTCGACCTTTGCCTGTTTCAAAGGCATCTTTAACACCTTCGTAACCATAAATAATACCACCGGTTGGAAAATCTGGTGCTTTAACGTACTGCATAAGACCGGCGACATCGATATCGTTGTTATCGATGTAAGCCATAATTCCATTAACCACTTCGGTCAGGTTATGAGGGGCCATGTTGGTGGCCATACCTACGGCGATGCCTGCGGCGCCATTGACCAGCAAATTAGGGATTCTTGCAGGAAGAACAGAGGGTTCTTGAAGGGAGTCGTCGAAATTAAGTCTAAAATCGATGGTGTCTTTATCGATATCGGACAGCATTTCTTCGGCTGTCTTTTTCAATCTGGCTTCTGTGTACCTCATAGCTGCCGGGCTATCGCCTTCCATGGAACCAAAGTTGCCCTGACCGTCAACAAGAGGATATCGGAGCGACCAGTCTTGAGCCATTCGAACCATGGCATCGTAGACCGAACTATCGCCATGGGGGTGGTATTTACCGAGCACCTCACCCACGATACGGGCAGATTTTTTATAAGGTCGGTTTGAGAGAACACCCAAGTCTAACATTCCATACAAAACCCTTCTGTGAACGGGTTTTAACCCATCTCGAACATCGGGAAGTGCTCTGGAAACGATAACAGACATCGAATAATCGATGTAAGCTGACTTCATTTCCTCTTCGATATTTATTGGAACAATGCGGCTTCCACCTGCCGCGGGATCATTCAGAGTTTCGTCTGCCATTTTTTCAGTTGATTAGTTGGGCACAAGTTTTGATAAATCAGGAAACGAAAATACGGAATACCTAACTTAAAACGTTGAAATTTAATGAAAGATATGGACACAATGTTAACATCCTTATAATTGATTTGGCGGGTTATCAAAGAAAAATGAAAAGCCGTACCTTGCAATTAAGTTCAACGAATCCAAATTGTAGATAAACCAGATATTTAAATCGTTATGGAAGCTCGATTTTCTCCCAGAGTCAAAGACGTAATCACCTTCAGCCGAGAAGAAGCTTTGCGATTAGGACATGATTATATAGGAACCGAACATTTGTTGTTGGGAATGATTCGAGAGGGAGAAGGAATGGGAATAAAGATATTGAAGTCGTTGGGAGTGCAAATGGATGAATTACGCAAAGAGGTTGAAACCTCAATTAGGCCACATTCAAAAAATACGGTTAATATTGGAAACATCCCCTTGGTTAAGCAGGCTGAGAAAGCGTTAAAGGTAACGTATTTAGAGGCCAAGTTATTTAATTCGGCCATTATTGGAACAGAGCATCTTTTGTTGGCTATACTTAAAGATGAAGATAGCATTGTTACCCGATTGTTGAAAAGATATCAGGTAACGTATACTACTGTTAAGGACGAGATTGATTTTATGTCGAATGAAAAACCAAGGGCGGAAGCACCAAGAAATGAGCCTGAGGAAGAACCGGAAGAAATGGGGGGCGGATTTAAAAAAAGTTTAGATCCGAAGAGCAAGACTCCGGTCTTGGACAATTTTGGCAGAGATTTGTCAAATTTGGCTGAAATGGGCAAATTGGATCCTATTATAGGTCGGGATAAGGAAATAGAGAGGGTTTCTCAAATTTTATCCAGGAGGAAGAAGAACAACCCTATTTTGATTGGAGAACCAGGGGTAGGCAAATCAGCCATTGCCGAAGGGTTGGCCCTTCGGATTTCACAGAAGAAAGTAGCTCGAAATTTATTTTCAAAGCGTGTTGTTTCCTTGGATTTGGGGTCTTTGGTGGCCGGCACGAAATACCGTGGTCAATTTGAGGAGCGAATGAAGGCCCTGATGACCGAATTGGAGAAATCGCCCGATGTGATTTTGTTCATTGATGAGATACACACCATCATAGGGGCTGGAGGGGCAAGTGGCTCTTTGGATGCCTCAAATATGTTTAAGCCCGCCTTAGCAAGAGGGGAAATACAGTGTATCGGAGCCACCACACTGGATGAATACCGTCAATATATTGAGAAGGACGGAGCGCTAGACAGAAGATTCCAAAAAGTGATGGTTGAGCCAACCACTGAGGAAGAAACCTTGCAGATTTTAAACAACATTAAAGATCGGTATGAGGATCATCACAATGTTACCTATACCGAAGATGCATTAAAAGCTTGTGTCAGTTTAACCAGCCGGTACATAACCGACCGATTTTTGCCCGATAAAGCTATAGATGCATTGGACGAGGCAGGGGCAAGGGTGCATATAACCAATATCAAGGTTCCAAAGGAGATTGAGGATATCGAGAAAGAAATTGAAGAGGTAAAGGTTGAAAAAACCCAAGTGGTAAAGAGTCAGCGTTATGAAAAGGCAGCTGAATTGAGGGACAAAGAGCGTCAACTGGCAGAGAAACTTGAAAATGCAAAGGCTAGATGGGATGCAGAAACTCGACAGCATCGAGAATTGGTTAGGGAAGACGAAGTTGCTCAGGTGGTTTCCATGATGACGGGCATTCCAGTACAGCGGGTTGCTCAAAGTGAGAGCAATGTATTGTCAAAGATGTACGATTTGGTAAAGGGTAAGGTAATTGGGCAAGACGATGCGGTAAGGAAGGTTGTTCGAGCCATACAGAGAAACAGGGCCGGCTTAAAAGACCCAAACAAACCTATTGGCAGCTTTATTTTTTTAGGTCCTACAGGAGTTGGGAAAACCCAACTTGCCAAAGTATTATCTAAATCCTTATTTAATAGCGAGGATTCATTGATTCGGATTGATATGTCAGAGTACATGGAAAAATTCGCCGTTTCAAGGTTAATAGGAGCTCCTCCCGGATATGTCGGCTACGAGGAAGGGGGGCAATTAACAGAGAAAGTACGTAGAAAGCCATATTCGGTGGTGTTGTTGGATGAAATTGAAAAGGCACATCCGGACGTATTTAACTTGTTGTTGCAGGCTTTGGACGATGGTATTTTGACCGATTCTCTTGGTCGAAAAATCGATTTCAAGAACACTATTATTATCATGACTT
>Ga0214917_10001710_pt1 | contig 27930 bp, 23 predicted proteins | sample LL_1208_BB_MetaG_FD_177983 | JGI IMG/M metagenome (GOLD analysis project Ga0214917, IMG submission 177983) | Freshwater microbial communities from Lake Lanier, Atlanta, Georgia, United States - LL_1208_BB | ecosystem: Environmental > Aquatic > Freshwater > Lake | place: USA: Georgia | collected... | reverse complement strand
GTCGATGACTGGACGCACACGGGTTGCGACATCTTTTGTCTCGTGTGCAAGATAGACAAGGTGCGAACCAGAAGTTTGATCGCCACTGATCTTCTCACCGAAGCCGCCCATGATGATTCCAAGTTGGTAGCAGGCAAGTTGTAAGTTGGTAAGTGCCTCTTTGTGACCGATTGGTTTCTTGCCGGTCTTAAAGTCAACGACGAAGTACTTGCCTTCACCATCGACCTCAATACGATCAGCATTTCCTTTAACGATGATATTTCCAAAATTAACTTTGAAATCCATTTCAACGCCGACAACGCTGCGATCGGTCTTGCTCTCGATCTCGCTGTGATACTGAGCAAAACGCTCGAGCATTCGCTTGGCGCGCTTCAGAGATGCTGCGCTCAACCATCCAGTTGTCTGATCGATAAGTGACCACGAGCTCTCTAGTTTTTCAACGAGTTGATCGTGTGTGATCTCTGGGCTCTCTACTTTTAGACGAGCAAATTCGTGGATGGCAGATCCCAATAATTGTGCCACGCCATCTCCATTTGTTCCGCCACTTTTTTCAAAGAACCATTTCACGCCGCACTCAGTAAATGGTTCGGCGCCACTTGGGCTGACATAGATCGGATCACCTTCTGCAACAACGGGACGATCAGTTGAGAGTGGTCTAGATCCAACCCACGATGTTGGGTTCGCAAGTGAGATACCGCGATCCTTAAGTGTTGCAAGAAGTGCAGCGGCGCTCGAAGCGTCCGTTGCATTGTAGGAAGCGAGGTTACGTCGCAGAGTTGCAACGAGTGCTGGCGCAGTGAGCGGACGAGCTGGCTCAATTACCTTTGCCGCAGGCGAATCAGCTGAAAACCCATGTATTTCTTCATATACTTCATGGAAGAAAAGCGATGGCTCATCATCTTCGCGAGATGTCGCAGTGACTAATAAATCTATGGTCGCGCGTGATGTTGCAACATGGAAGAGGCGTCGCTCATCATCAAGAAGTGAGGATGCGGTAATTGCCTGAATTTCGCGTTCAGCCAGATGATCACCATGTCGCTCACGTTCGACAAGTCGCTCAGCGCCTAACAAAGTTGAACGGGTCTTGAGGTTTGGCCACGTTCCTTCTTGGACGCCGGCAACAATGACGAAGGGCCACTGCCGACCTTTTGCGCTATGGACGGTGAGAATCTCAAGCGCATCTGATCGCACACCCTTTGCCGTGATCACATCTGCAGCGATGAATTCATCTGTAATTTCGTTAAGGAAGAGTGATGGATGCGCACCTGGAAAACGTTCGATAAACCGCGCGGCGCTTTCAAAGAGGACGATCATCGCATCTAGATCGCGATCTGCTGCAGCCCCTCGTGTTCCTGGGCGTAACGCGGCATCTTGCCACGCCTTACTTAACTTTGCACCATCGCTAGTCACCGCGTTATCCCAGACTGCCCATAAGAGATCGTGAACGGTTGAGTTAGCACGAGAAAGCGCTTTACGTGCATGGGACAAAAGTGCGTGCACGCGATGTAACTCAAGACCATCTTCGATTGGAATATCGCCCTGAACGATTGCGTCGATTAGCATCTGCGAACCACTACGAAGATCTTCATCATCACGGGCGGCCAATAGCGATCTACGAATACGACGCAGCGAAATTGGATCACTGCCGCCAAATTCGCTAGTAAGCAACTCTTCTGCTTGCGCGAGAGTAAGTTTCTTTGGATCAGTTGCGATACGTGCAAGAAGTAAGAATGGTGCAATTGCTGCGTTATTGCCGAGCGCTTCGATCTCGCCCACTGTTGGGATCGATGCCTGCATACATGCACGGCGTATTGATGAAGCGCTGGCTCCCCCAGATCTGACGATGATCGCCATATCTGAATAGGCAATTCCACTTAATAAATGGGCCTTTTTACAGTGATAGGCAATGTAGTTGGCCTCTTCGGTAGAAGTAGCTGCCATCACCGCATCGCGATGTGTTGGATTTCTGTAGCTGTTGGTGAGAGAAATTTTTACACCATGGCCACCAATGAGCGCCTCTGCTGCACGATCAGCACCGTCTGGATCTGCACCGCGGAATCTTCCAACTGCGCTCTTGCTATCGAGTGCGATCAAAAGATCCGTACTGGCCAATAGTTCTAGGAGTGCGCGTTGGGCAGGATCTGATTCTTGAAACTCATCAACGATAATTGTTGTAAATCTCTTGCGCAGAGATGCAAGTAACTCTGGATTATTTCGAAGGTGTGCGATCGCGGCATTAATGAGCTCGGATGGATCAATTCGCATCTTCGCATCTGCTGCCCCAGATGATGCCAAATCCATCGCACCTTCATAACGCTTCCAAAATGCCGCTGCCGATGGCCAGAATTTTTCCTTAAGTTGTGTTCCGCGTTGAGCAAGTTGATCGGGAGAAATTCCACGTGCATTTGCACGCATCATCAGATCGCGAAGTTCGCGGATAAATCCTCGAGTCAGAAGCGGATTACCTAATTTACCTTCGCCTTCTCTTAATTCTTCGGGCCAATCACGATAACCATCTTCTACATCGCCACGCAGAAGTTCTGCAATAAATTTCTCTTGCTCGGCGCCAGATAACAAAATCGGTTCACGGTAATCTTCACCGCTCTTCATCTTGACAATAGAAAATGCTAACGAGTGAAATGTGCGAGAGAGTGGTTCATAACCGGTCGCACTGCTGCGGATTGCAATCGCATCACGGATTTCAGATGCGCGTTCACGGCCAAAGGTAATAAAGAGAATTGAATCTGAAGGCACACCTTCACTAATACGTGAAAGCGCTGCTTCAATGAGCACCGTAGTTTTGCCAGTACCTGCTGCACCTTTTAGTAAAAGTGCTGATCCGCGGTGTGCAATTGCAGCCTTTTGTTGATCGTCAAAGCCGAGCTGCGGGAGCTCTGGAGCCTGCTTGATCAACTTCATAGGTGCCATTTAACCCTAGCCGTACGACAAAGGCGGGGCACCTGAAGACAACGTTGCTGCCTAGTTATCGGCGGCTAAGTTCGCCTTCTTCTGACGTGAAGTCGCGCGTGCGCGCTCGTTCTGGTCAAGGACAACTTTTCGGATTCGGACGACAGCAGGTGTGACTTCTACGCATTCATCTTCGCGACAGAATTCGAGAGCACCTTCCATGTTCAGCTTCTTAGGCGGAATTAAACGCTCTGATTCATCGGTACCTGATGCGCGCATATTTGTAAGTTTCTTTTCGCGCACACAGTTGACGTCCATGTCATCGCTACGAGAGTTCTCACCAATAACCATGCCTTCGTACACTTCATCGCCTGGCTCAACAAAGATTGTTCCGCGATCTTGTGTTCCGTACAACGCATATGAAGTGACTGTTCCCATACGATCTGAAACAAGTGAACCTGTTGCGCGTGTACGAATATCGCCATACCAAGGCTCGTAACCATCAAAAACGTGGTGGAGCAAACCGGTACCGCGAGTTTCTGTAAGGAACTCGGTACGGAAACCAATAAGTCCACGTGAAGGAACCTTGTAATCAAGACGGATCCATCCGGTTCCGTGGTTAACCATCTGCTCCATGCGACCCTTACGAAGTGCCATCAATTGTGTAAGAACACCTAAGTATTCTTCCGGTGCATCAATTGTTAAACGCTCCATCGGTTCGTGAATCTTTTCATCAATCTTCTTAATAACTACCTGTGGCTTACCAACAGTAAGTTCGAAACCTTCGCGCTTCATGATTTCAACGAGAACAGCTAACTGAAGTTCGCCGCGACCTTGAACTTCCCATGTATCTGGGCGATCAGTATTGAGAACGCGCAATGAAACGTTACCGACAAGCTCGGCATCAAGGCGGCCCTTAACCTGGCGTGCAGTAAGGAGTTTTCCACTCTTTCCAGCTAGTGGAGAAGTGTTAATACCGATAGTCATCGAGATTGATGGCTCATCAACAATAATCAAGGGCAGCGCATGTGGATCTTCGTTATCAGCCAAAGTTTCACCGAGAGTAATTGTCTCGATACCAGCAACAGCGATGATGTCTCCAGGATGAGCTTCTGTCGCAGGAACGCGCTCGAGGGCTTCAGTAATCAACAGCTCTGAAATCTTTACGCGCTCTTGCGTGCCATCTGTCTTCATCCACGTAACTGTCTGGCCCTTTTTGATAACACCTTCACGTACGCGACAGAGTGCAAGGCGACCAAGGAATGGTGATGAGTCAAGGTTTGTTACATGTGCTTGAAGTGGTGCACCCTCGTGATAAACCGGAGCGGGAATTGCAGAGAAGATTGTGTCAAAGAGAACATCGAGATTCTCTTCTGCAGGCATTCCACCATCTGCTGGACGTGTCAATGATGCGCGTCCGGCCTTAGCTGATGCATAGACAACTGGGAATTCAATCTGCTCTTCATTCGCACCAAGATCGATAAAGAGTTCGTACGCCTCGTCGACAACTTCTGCAATACGTGAATCGGGGCGATCAACTTTGTTAATCAACAAAATTACTGGCAAATTCTTTTCAAGGGCTTTACGCAATACGAAACGTGTCTGTGGAAGTGGGCCTTCTGAGGCGTCGACAAGCAAGATCACGCCATCGACCATTTCTAGTCCGCGCTCTACTTCGCCGCCGAAATCTGCGTGGCCTGGAGTATCAATAATGTTAACGATGGTATTTCCGCGCTTTACTGCGGTGTTCTTCGCAAGGATCGTAATTCCCTTTTCGCGCTCTAGATCCATTGAATCCATCATGCGATCCTGGCCTTCGCCCTGAACCTTGTGGGCTGCGAATGCACCTGATTGCCATAACATCGCATCAACAAGAGTGGTCTTTCCGTGGTCTACGTGAGCAATGATCGCAACGTTACGAAGGTCTTCACGGTGCTTTACTGGCAGGTCTTTGAGATGCTCTTGGATCTTGGCCACGAAAACTACTTTCCTCAGGAAGCTAGCCCAACACAAGGCCTTGCCTCTATCAACGATTTGGTATTGCAGAGGCCAAATTATCGACCGTCATGGCTGAATCTTACCTTTTAGGCCTTGATAAGGACTAATCAAGCGCTTTGGATAGGCTTAAATCAAGTTTTTTTCTTAAATCCAGCAGGACAAACGGGTTTCACAGCAGTAACTTTTTTACTCAATTTTCCTTTAACGCATGTAATCGTGATTTTCTTACTCGTGGCAATCTTATCTGCAGCCATCTTTGCTCCTGCATCGTGCTGAGCCCTTACATCCGCAGCAATTTTATCGGCGGCCTTTGCATCTGCTTCTTCTTTTGTTTTTGAATCTGCAGCGGCTTTCTCCGCCGCAGCTAAGGAAGCGCCACTCTGCTTGGTTTTTAATTCGGTAACGGCTTTAAGTGCATCCACAGAGGTACCAACTGCTACCTGGGTAGCTGAGTACCAATCCCATTCATTTGTGGCAGAAATGTGCCAACGAACTTGCGTGCCCGCACTAACGTCTGCATTAGTCCAAGGAGTATATTGATTTGTTACGGGGCAGGTAGAAACCAAATCCCAACCCCTAGCGGCTGCAACATCAATCCATGCAGCCCCCACTAATTTTTGTAAAGTTGCGTTGAGTGAGCTCCCTGCATGACAGCCTTCTGATTGAAACTTTGGTAGGAGGTCTGCAACGGCATCGGCGTCTTGTTTTGCTTTTAACTCAGCTGCAGCTTTGGCATCTGAGATCACTCTTTCTGCCTCAATTTTTGACGCTGCTGCAACAGTCTCTGCTGCTTTAACTGAACCAATGCGCTCGGTGATAAATGCCAGCGCTGCAGGGGAAGAGGCAAAAGTTGATTTAGGATTTCCAGCTACGTAATTAACATATGGAAGAGCTTCAACATAAAAGTCATCCAGGGTTTGTCCATAGACGCTTTGAAATGCCGAACGAAAAGCAGCTATCCCACCACCTGATTTAAATGAGAGTTGATTAACTATTAGTGAGTTTGCAAAGCCACCTTTAGCGATTAAATATTCAGTTAAGGCCGCCCCCGTCGTGTACTCGGAAAGGTATTGATCTGGATTAGAAAGGGCGTTCGTTTCACCCTCCATCAGTTTTAAATCTGCAACGGTGCGATTTGCTGGAACACGAGCCGACCACTGATACCTGCCACCAATAGCCCAATAATCCTTACCTTGATAAACCGACATCACCGCGCCAATTACTTGTGCCCCACCCTCGCACAACCAAACTGGGTTACGCATATTGTTTCCCTTATTAATTGATGCCTGAACTTCATGGGCAAGTTCATGTGTAGCAGTAACTGGATCGGCTTTATACGTTGGAAGCGTTGGGTCAGAGGATTTGAAGTAAGGCGCTCCCATTACAACCAATCGTTTATAACCAACAGAGAATCCACCCATTCCCATAGTCGGAACTTTTTCTGGATCTACCTGCTGTGAAAAAGTGCGGGCCATATCCGCTTGAAAATTAGCATCCGATGGATCAAAAGCCTTGGCCAAAGCTAACCCACCTGGCAAAGTCTTGTAAGCGATGATTCCAATTGCGGTGCCAGAGTAACTCAGAATATTTCCAAAATGGCTTACAAAATTATCTGTTCCTTCTTTAATCATATTTTGATTCTCGATTGGCACTCCGTCTTCAAATTGGTAAGTAACTTTTTGAGTAGTGGGTGCAAGAGGTTGATCTGCCAAGATAGATGCGCGTGCCAAAGCTGCAACATATGGAAAATTAATCTCTGCAATTGCAGAATTCGAAGCATTGGCTTGTGAGATGCCTGGGATCGTCGTGAGCAGAATAAACGCCGCAACAACCCAATTCATTCTCCGCTTCATCTAGCCATTGTATCCATGACTGCGCGAGATAACAACGAGTTTTACTTTATATCAATCGTTTTGAGGGAAACCTAGTTTGATTCCCGCTAAACAGATACTTAGACGTTAAAGCGGAATTCGACGACGTCACCATCATGCATGACGTAATCCTTACCTTCCATACGTACCTTGCCCGCAGACTTTGCATCAGCCATAGAGCCGTGTGTCATCAGGTCATCAAAAGAAACGATCTCTGCCTTAATAAATCCCTTTTCGAAATCGGTATGAATTACTCCGGCTGCCTTTGGAGCAGTATCACCTTTATGAATAGTCCATGCGCGCGCTTCTTTTGGACCAGCGGTTAAATATGTTTGCAGACCAAGTGCATCAAAACCAACGCGGGCAAGTGTTGCAAGGCCTGGTTCTTCGAGCCCAATTGATTCAAGAAGTTCCATCGCATCTTCATCAGAGAGTTCTGCAAGTTCTGCTTCAGTCTTTGCATCAAGGAAGATTGCTTGTGCCGGTGAAACTAGCGCTTGCAACTTTGCACGCAAATCTTTATCTGCTAACTCAGCGGCATCAACGTTAAATACATACAAGAATGGCTTTGCGGTAAGCAAGTGCAGCTCGTGCAAGAGTTCGCGATCGATAGATGATTGTGACAAAGGTTTACCTGATTGCAACCACTCGTTAGCAGCCTTCACTGCTTCCAAAACAGGCTGACGATCTTTAGCGGTCTTCGCCTCTTTCTCAAGACGTGGAATCGCCTTTTCAATTGTCTGTAAATCGGCGAGCGCGAGCTCTGTATTAATCGTCTCCATATCGCTGCCCGGATCGATGCGACCATCAACATGTACGACATCGTCATCGTTAAAGACGCGGATGACCTGACAGATTGCATCGGTTTCGCGAATGTTTGCAAGGAACTTATTGCCCAGTCCGGCACCTTCTGATGCGCCCTTAACGATTCCAGCAATATCTACAAATGAGAGAGCGGCAGGAAGTAGCTTTTCTGAACCGAAGATTGCCGCCAGTTTGGCTAAGCGCGCATCTGGTACGCCGACAACTCCGACGTTAGGTTCAATGGTGGCGAAGGGGTAATTCGCTGCCAGCACATTGTTCTTAGTCAGAGCGTTAAAGAGGGTCGACTTTCCCACATTCGGTAGGCCGACGATTCCAATTGACAGACTCATAGGAGGTAGAGCCTACGCGTGATTGTCAGTGGCTCCTGCCACGATAAGCCCATGACCACCATGACCACTGCGACCAGCACAGATAGCCCACTCGTGACCATTATTACCCTGCTCATCGGCCTGATTCTTGGCCTCGCCATCGGGTTCATCCTCTGGCGCAAGGGCGCAGGTAACAACTCTTCCTCATCTGCAGAACTCACGCAAGTGACTGAACAACTTAACGCTGCTCGCGCTGAACGCGATCTCTACAAATCCGAACGCGATAACGCGATGGCAGATACAAAGTTAGCTGGCGAACTCGAAGCGATGAAGAGCGCGATGGAGAAATTGCAGAAGGAGGCCGGTGATGCCGATCGTCGTCGCATCGAGGCCGAATCAGATATTCGCGCGCAGGTGCGTGCGATGTCCACACATAACGAATCACTTGTTGTACAGACAAAGGCAATTGCTGGCGCACTCTCAAAATCTGCAACGCGTGGAAAATTTGGTGAGGCACAGCTTGAGTTAATGCTCGAAGATGCAGGTTTGCGTAAAGATATTGAATTCACTGCTCAGCGTTCTACAACCGATTCTGATTCATCCGGTATCCCAGATATCACCGTGAAGATGCCAGGTGGTACTAAATTATTTATCGACTCCAAGTTTCCATTTGATCGATTTATTGAGGCCCACGAAGAAGAAGAAGATGCAGATGCGCGTGAGGCGCTTTTTATTGAACACCGTAAAGACCTCAAAAACCATGTGGAGTCATTGGCAAAGCGCGGATATCACGATTCACAGGACTCTCCCGATTTCGTTATTCTCTTTGTTCCCTTTGAATCACTGCTAACAGAAGCACTTCGCGTAGATCCGCTCTTCCTACAAAATGCCTTCAAGCTCAATGTCACCATTGCAACACCAACATCGATGATGGCTTTGCTACGTACCATCGGCAATGTCTACTCACGTAATGCGGTAGCCCGCAATGCTGAAGATATTTCAAAATCTGCCGCCTCATTTATGAAAGATCTCACTCTGCTTCACTCACGTATCGTCAAGGTGGGTGGTGCCATTAACTCGCTCTCTAAGGCCTACGCCGAGTTGATTCCAACAGCTGAATCAACCGTCAAGCGCGCTGCTGCAAAGATTCTGAGTTATGGAGTTTCTGGAGATAAAGATAAACTCGCACTCGCATACCCCGATGCACCAGCTGAGGTGCGTGAGCTAAAAAATAGTGAGATTGTTGCAGAAGATGACTTCATCGATGCAGAAGAGGTGAAGGAGGACGAGTGACAAGTAATCGCCTAGGAATGACTGGCCCTGGCCTTAAGAAGCAGGGCGTTGTTGTTCTGCAGATTTTCTTTATCTCACTCTTTACCTTCGCCGAACTCACACTTCGTAGCGGAACTGGAATTCTCACCGGTTTGATAATCGTTGTAACAACTTTTGGTGGCATCCGCTTCGGTCGCTCAGGTACGCGATATGTATCTGTTGTTACACCGCCGCTTGTTCTCGGTGCAGTTGTAAGCATCTATTACCTACTCAGCGACGGTCTTGCGATCTCGCGACTTGGTATCGATATCTTGGCATCCCTTGCCTCTGTTGGTCCGTGGCTTTTAGCGTCTGCGCTCTACGGCTGGTTTATGTTTTTCAATGAAAAAGCTAAAGCGCGCAGGCCAAAACCACGTAGGTAACGCTACTTACCCATCGCCTTGAGGTCTTTGCGAAGCTCAGGTGGAAGTGAGAAGAGAAGCGTCTCTTCAGTTGCTCGCACCTCTTCAACGTTGCTATACCCATGAAGACTAAGCCAATCTAGAACTGAGCGCACCAAGATCTCTGGAACCGACGCTCCACTTGTTACTCCAACTGTTTTAACACCGATGAGCCACTCATCGTTTGCCTCTGATGCATAGTCGATGAGGTAAGCCTTCTTGGCACCGTATTCCAGCGCAACTTCTACTAGTCGGACAGAGTTCGATGAATTAGTGGAACCGACAACGAGAACGAGATCTGCTTGAGGTGCAATCGCTTTAATTGCTTCTTGGCGATTCTGTGTAGCGTAACAAATATCATCTGATGGAGGATCCTGAATCTCTGGAAAACGCTGGCGCAAGATAGCAACCGCTTCGAGAGTTTCATCGACACTTAAGGTTGTCTGCGATAGCCAGACAAGTTTCTTTCCAGGTGTTGGTTGAACGCTGCGCGCACCATCAAGGCCATCAACAATTTTTACCTTACCGACAGCTTCACCGGCAGTGCCTTCAACTTCTTCATGGCCCTCGTGGCCGATAAGTAAAATTTCAGTCTCATCATTGGCAAAACGGCGTACCTCGTGGTGCACTTTAGTTACCAACGGACATGTTGCATCAATTGTCTTGAGGCTGCGCGCGGCAGCTTCTTCGTGAACTGCAGGTGAAACTCCATGAGCGGAGAAGACCACGGTCTTGCCTTCTGGAACTTCATCAGTCTCATTAACGAAGATGACGCCCTTTTGTTCGAGGGTAGAGACAACGTGCTTGTTGTGAACAATCTCTTTGCGGACATATACGGGTGCGCCATAGGCCTCGAGGGCTTTCTCGACGGTGATCACTGCGCGATCAACTCCTGCGCAGTATCCGCGTGGGGCGGCCAGAAGAACGCGTTTCTCCGAATCCATGTCGCGCAGTCTATTAGGCTGGGCTCATGTTCGAAACTTCAAGTGAGAAACCAGCGCCAGTACGCGTCGTCACTGAAGCAATCAAGGAGTATCTCGATCGTTTAGGCCCTATTTGGATCGAGGGCGAGATCTCTGAACTCAACGAACGCAGTGGTGGAATGGCATTTATGCGCCTGCGCGATACCAGTGCAGATATGAGCCTTTCGGTGATGTGTTACAAAACGGTGTTGGCTCCTGTGCAACCTCTGCCACCAAATGCCCGCGTAGTAATTCATGCAAAGGCATCTTGGTATACAAAGAGTGGAACGCTCACGATGTCTGCCAAAGAGATTAGACAAGTCGGAGTAGGTGAACTTCTAGCTCGCCTGGAAGAGTTAAAGAACACGTTGGCCGCAGAAGGGCTATTTAGCGCAGATCGCAAAATTGCGTTGCCTCGCCTACCTAAGAAAATTGGTCTTATCTGTGGTCGCAATACTGATGCGATGAAAGATGTCATTGAAAATGGCCGTCGTCGTTGGCCGGCAGTTGAATTTGAAATTCGCGAAGTCGCAGTTCAAGGAAGTGCCGCAGTTGTTGAGGTCTCACATTCACTTGCCGAACTAGAAGCGATGGCCGATGTCGATGTCATCATCATTACCCGTGGCGGTGGATCATTTGAAGATTTGTTGCCATTTAGTGACGAATCGCTGGTTCGCCTTGCTGGCTCATGTCTGACACCAATTGTGAGTGCGATCGGACACGAAAAAGATTCACCATTGCTGGATCTTGTTGCTGACTACCGCGCATCAACTCCAACCGATGCCGCCAAGAGAGTGGTGCCAGATATTGCCCAAGAGATCGCAGATATCCAAGCAATCCGTGCGCGTTTGCTCCGTAAAGTCACACATGCGATCGACTTCGAATTCTCAACAATTTCGCACCTGATCGCTCGTCCTGTAATGAAAGATCCAATGGTGATTGTCAGTTCTCGCATCGAAGTCATCGCCACAGCGCGCGATCGCGCACGGCGCACCTTTGCTGCAATTATTGATAGCGAAAAGCGCGAACTGAAACAGGTACGTGCCCACCTGCGATCTCTATCGCCACAGTCCACACTCGATCGTGGCTATGCAGTTGCCACGTTAAGCGATGGCCAGATTGCCCGCGATTCCAAAAAAATTGAGCAAGGTGCCACGCTTCACATTCGCTTAGCAAAGGGCTCACTTCAGGCAAATGTCGAGAAGAGAGTAGATTAAGAACATGGCTGCAGAGAAGAAGTTGTCCTACGAGCAGGCTCGTGATGAGCTGGCAGAGATTGTGGAATCCCTCGAATCAGGAAGTGCCACTCTCGAAGAATCTCTTGCACTCTGGGAACGCGGTGAAGCACTCGCAAAGATCTGCCAGGAATGGCTTGATGGCGCAAAAGCAAAGATAGCTGCAAGCAAGCCAACGCAAGAAGCTGAAGCAGAATAAGGGTCAGCGATGTCTCCCCAATTTTCATACTCAGACCTTCTGCCACTTGGTGAGGATTCAACTAAGTATCGCCTTCTGACAAAAGATGGCGTGAGTGTGAAAAAGCATGGCGATCTCGAGTTTTTACATGTTGAACCATCTGCACTATCGCACCTCAGCGAAGTAGCAATCCACGATATCTCGCATTACTTGCGCGCAGCACACTTACAGCAGTTGGCAAATATCTTGAGCGATCCTGAAGCCTCTCCCAATGATCGCTTCGTGGCCACCGATCTATTAAAGAATGCCAATATTTCAGCTGGCGGAGTCTTGCCGATGTGCCAGGACACAGGAACTGCGCTGATTATGGGCAAGAAGGGGCAGCACGTTCTTACGACAGGTAAGGATGAGGTTGCACTCTCACAAGGAATTTATGACGCATATACAAAACTCAATCTGCGCTATTCGCAGATGGCCCCCGTAACAACATGGGATGAGAAGAACACTGGCAATAACTTGCCAGCCCAAGTTGAGATTTACGCCGATAGCGACCATAGCGATGAGTACAACTTTCTCTTCATTGCAAAGGGCGGCGGAAGTGCAAATAAATCTTTCCTCTACCAAGAGACCAAGGCTGTTCTAAACCCAACAGCATTTATGACGTGGCTTGATGAGAAGCTCCGTTCGATAGGAACAGCCGCTTGCCCTCCGTATCACCTTGCAATTGTTATCGGCGGAACAAGTGCCGAGCACACAGTCAAAACTGCCAAGCTTGCATCAACAAAGTATTTAGATTCATTGCCTACATCAGGAGATGCTGCAACTGGCCACGGATTTAGGGATATTGAACTTGAAGAGAAGGTCCTAGAACTCACTCGTACATTAGGAATCGGTGCACAATTTGGTGGTAAGTACTTCTGCCACGATGTTCGGGTAGTTCGCCTGCCACGTCATGGCGCATCGCTACCAATCGCAATCGCGGTCTCATGTTCTGCCGATCGCCAGGTCAAAGCAAAGATCACACGCGATGGAGTCTTTATTGAAGAGCTCGAACGCGACCCAGCACATTTCTTACCTGAAACAACCGATGAACATCTCGACGACAACGTTGTTGCCATCGATCTCAATCAGCCAATGGATGTCATCCGCGCTGAGCTTTCTAAGCACCCGGTAAAGACTCGCGTCAGCCTTACTGGCACAATCGTTGTTGCTCGAGACCTTGCCCATGCTCGCATTAAAGAGGCGATTGACAAGGGCGAACCAATGCCGCAATACCTCAAGGATTACGCTGTTTATTATGCAGGCCCTGCGAAAACTCCTGAAGGTTATGCATCCGGATCATTTGGACCAACAACAGCAGGACGTATGGATTCTTACGTCGACTATTTCCAAAAACTCGGCGGATCTTTTGTGATGCTCGCAAAGGGCAATCGCTCACAAGCTGTCACAGATGCCTGCAAAAACTATGGCGGTTTCTATCTTGGTTCGATCGGAGGACCTGCAGCTCGTCTTGCTCAAGATTGCATCAAGAAGGTGGAGGTTCTCGATTTTGAAGATCTAGGAATGGAAGCTGTCTGGAAAATCGATGTTGTTGATTTCCCAGCATTCATTGTTGTCGATGACAAGGGAAATGATTTCTTTGCTCAGACTTCAAAGCCGCTGACTATTGGAAAGCGTCAGAGCGAAAACTAAGCAACTTTAGATTTAGTAATACTTGCTGCGCTTGAATTTTGCCCACGCCTTACATGGGTTCTCGTAGCGAATTTCAATATAGCGCAGCCCCCAACGAATCTGAGTTACCGGGTTCTTGCGCCAATCCGTCGAGATGATCTCCATACGATTGGCTGGAAGAGCCTGAGCAATTCCGTGGGCACCGGAACGATAGTTATGGGCCTGGTAATTCCAATGGCTCTCTTTAGTCCAGAGACGATTGAGACATTCAAATTGGTAGCTACCCCAGTTGTATTCACTGAGCATGATCTGGCGAGCAACAACCTTGGCACCCATGGGATTTCTTGCCATCTCCACCTGTTGGGTGACAGATGCAACAAGTGCCATCTCAGAGGCGAAGAGTGATTGGGCAAAATCAAATTGTGAGTAGAGGGGCGCGCCCTCTGAAAGGTCGAGAACCGAGGCGCGAATGTTGGTCGTCTCAGGCAAGGTCAGTCGAGTGGTCTCTGGAAAATCCAGACCGTAGGCAGTTGGCTGCGCGCTAGTCAGAAGAATCAGGGTCGCGACAAGAGTCCACAGCCCGGCGACTTTACGCCGTGGTCTGCTCAGAAATACCTGCATCGCTGCCCTCCTCTTCATCTCTCGTCCATCTGTAGGTCACTTTGACCCCTGCCCAAACCCTTATCACCCTCAAAATCTTTGGAGATTGAGGAATCAAAGGGAAGGGGAATGGCTCTAGGGTGGCAAGGGTGAGGGCCATGGGCAAATCAGAACACGCATGGCGTCGAAATTCTCAGAAATCTGACTGGTTGTGGATAGGTAAAAGTGCAGGTCAGAATGGGGGAAGTCCGATTTGCCCCATTTGTCGCTGTGATCTTTAAAAAGTGCCGTTTTCGGGGGGTTAGGCGATCGGACCCTCGAGCAGTTCGGTGACCAGGGCTGCGATCGGCGAGCGCTCTGATCGGGTCAGGGTCACATGGGCAAAGAGTGGGTGGCCTTTGAGGGTTTCGACAACGGCAACGACACCATCATGGCGACCGACGCGCAAGTTATCGCGCTGGGCGACATCGTGAGTCAGGACAACTCGAGAACTCTGGCCAATTCGAGACAAGACGGTCAGCAGAACTCCGCGTTCCAGAGATTGAGCCTCGTCAACGATGACGAAGCTGTCATGGAGAGAGCGGCCACGGATATGGGTCAGCGGTAAAACTTCGATAAGTCCGCGGGCGATGATTTCATCGATCACCGCTTGGCTGACCAGAGCGCCCAAAGTGTCAAAGACGGCCTGGGCCCATGGCGACATCTTCTCGCCTTCACTTCCCGGCAAGTAGCCAAGCTCTTGTCCGCCGACCGGATAGAGCGGACGGAAGATCACAACTTTTTTGTGGAGGCGCTTCTCCATCACAGCTTCAAGGCCGGCACAAAGTGCGAGTGCAGACTTTCCGGTTCCAGCTCGGCCGCCAAGGGAGACAATGCCGATCTCTTCATCGAGCAAAAGGTCCAGTGCGATCCGTTGCTCGGCGCTTCGTCCATGAAGGCCAAATGCGTTGCGATCTCCGCGCACCAAGCGAAGTTGTTTATCGGCAGTGACGCGAGCGAGCGCGCTTCCTTTTTCAGAGTGCAAGACGATGCCTGTATGTACCGGCAAGCTGTGGGCACATTCATGATCTGCTCGGTCGCTCGAGTAGAGCTCATCGATCACGCTATGTCCGACATCAACCTCTTCGATTCCAGTCCATCCGCTATTGGAGACTAGTTCGGCCAAATACTCTTCGGCGCGGACACCGACAGATGAAGCTTTAACGCGAAGTGGGAGATCTTTCGTTACGAGGACAACATCTTTTCCATCTGACATGAGGTTCTTGGCGATTGCCAAGATGCGAGTGTCATTTGATCCATCACGTAAGAATCCGTGGGGCAAGGTACTTACATCGGTGTGGTTGAGTTCGACTGAAAGGGAGCCGCCCTCGGGGGTAATTTTTAGTGGCTGATCGAGGCGACCATGCTCAACGCGAAGGTCATCGAGTGCGCGAAGGGCTGCGCGGGCAAAGTAGCCAAGTTCTGGATGATCTCGTTTGGTCTCTAGCTCACCGATAACTGCGATCGGAATAATGACCTCATGCTCTTCAAATTTGAGAAGTGCGCCTGGGTCGGCCAGAAGAACGCTTGTATCTAAAACGTATGTTTTACGCGGTGGGTGTGCCAACGGCGAGAACTCACATTTCTTTAATTGTTCTAGAAGGGATCACGCTTCGGATAGGAAAAGATTAGAACTGCGAGCGCTTTTGTCGCCGCGACACGCCACATGCGCAAGATTACAAATGGGTGAATAACCTTCCCCAAATTATCTACGTTATTTGCCGAGGCGACGCTGGCGTTGTGAATATGAGCGAAGGGCTCGCAAGAAATCAACGCGACGAAAATCTGGCCAATATGCTTCACAGAAATAGAACTCAGAATGTGCGCTCTGCCACAATAAGAATCCGCCGAGGCGTTGTTCTCCTGATGTGCGGATCAGAAGTTCTGGATCTGGTTGGCCGGCGGTGTAGAGATATTGTGAAATCGCTTCGGCATCCAGATCGGCTGCAGCGGCTGCGATCTCTTTTCCTTGTGCCGCCGCCTCATTCATATAACTCTTAACCGCATCCACAATCTCGCGCCGGCCGCCATAACCGATCGCCACATTTACTTCGAGTGCCTCCAGGGTCCCGGGATGGGTTGGAAGGGACGCGAGCTTCTCTTGTAACCACAGCGGCAAGAGATCGAGCGCTCCCACAGCTTTGATCGTCCAGCGTCCGGTGCGGGCTAGCTCATCGACGCTATCGCCAATGACGGCAAGCAAGGCATCGAGCTCTTCGGGTGTGCGTTTAAAGTTATCGGTCGAGAGCATCCACAAAGTAACAACCTTTACATCAGCTTCTTCACACCAACCAAGAAAGTCGATGATCTTGTCAGCGCCACGGCGATGGCCTTTGGGATCGGAAGGGCTCGGATTACTCATCGCCCATCTGCGATTACCGTCGAGAATGACGCCAACGTGTTGTGGGGTCTTTGCAAAATCTAAATCGCGGACAATGCGCCATTCATAGAATGGGTAGAGCCAGCCTTTAATCTCTTTACGAAGTTTGTCGAACAACTTTGCGCTCCAAGATAAAGGAAGCCACGGGAAGAGTGCCGGCCAGAACCATCCAGATCAGTCCCTTGATGCTCTTTTTCATCTGGACGCTGAGCTGAAGCGCTGCCACAACATAAAAAATGTAGCAGGCACCGTGAATCTGGGTAATCCAGATGATGTTGGGTTGAGTGCGCTCGAGATGGAATCCGTATTTAGCTGGCATATAGAAGAACCAGAGAATCAGAGATAAGACTCCGCAGATAATGGCCATAACTCTGAATCGAAAAACTGCGCTTTTCATGCTCCTAACTTATCGCTTTCTGAGCGCTTTCGCGCCTGCGATAGAACGGTAGAAAGAGCACAATCGCAGCCATTAGCCACCAGATAATCACATAAGAGATGTGTTGCCAGTAATAACCAGCAACCTTTGGCTCAGGAGGTGCGAGTTCAATTCGTTCGCGAATGATTGGTCCTTCGCTGACGCTCTCTTGGGTAGCAAGCAGGAATCCGTCGTAGAGATCAACATCTGTCAGTGAGACGATAACGCTGCTATCAAGACGTGAAATTACGCCGGGGGCATTTCTTGCTACATCTTCAAATTGTCGTGGTTGCACAACTGCTTGGAGATCTATGCCGGTAGACATGGCAACTTGCGGTTCAACGAGACGATCTTTCCAGTATCCACGCAAGACTAATATCGCACTTTTCTCATCAACCTGCATCAAGGCAACTTCCCAATCAGATCTACGTTTCGCAAGATCAGTTTGATTAGGGGCTCGGAATGTCAGAATGTAATTTCCCCGAACTGTAACTTTCTTTCCCACGTTCCGTGAATCTAAAGAAGTTGCAGGTGTTGCTAAATCTGCAAGCTGATAGATAATTGAATCAACGGAGATCTTCTTTGAATCTTGTAACTCATTGGCGCGGTCAAGCTGCCACAAACCGAGGAAGAGAAAAGCCGCTGCAAGTGTTAGAACTGCAAGGGCTTTGCCAAGTACTTTAAATACCACCGTTATCTTCACGATCCTTCATCTTGCTGTAGCGCTTGTAGAAACTGCGCATCAACAGCGCAACTGAGATACAGAGCAGTAATACTGTGAGAGATCCGGCCCAACCCATATCTACATCTTTATTCATGCGATAATTCTCCCATGTCGATGCCACAAGGAACTCCTCAACCAGATGAGACTTTCGACTATAACGATCGCTATGGCATTTCACCTCGCAAAGGCTGGATTGCACCAGCAGCCGTCTTTGCAGTTATCGGACTTACGTGGACGCTTTGGGCAGCGCTAAGTCATTCACAGCCTGAGCTGCGTTCCACTCTCTACTCTTTTTCGGTGACAGGCGAGCGTGAAATAACAATGAAGTACGCGATCGATCGTCGTGATCCAGCTGCAATAGTTCTCTGCACCCTGATTACTTTCGATATCGATAAGAACATCGTTGGACAGATCGATGACCAGATCGTCGCTGGCCAGAGCCATGTTGAACGCATCGTTGCAATTCCAGCGCGCATCGCCCCTGTAAGTGCGCGTATCGCAGGCTGCAGAATTTCATAACCCGAGTACCTGCCGCTAAAGTGTGGCGCTATGAGTACACCACAGACCTGGCTGACCCAAGAGGCAGCCGATCGCCTTCAAGCAGAGCTTGAACATCTCGAAGGTCCCGGCCGTCGCGATGTCACAGCAAAGATTGAAGCTGCACGCGCCGAAGGTGATCTCAAAGAAAATGGTGGGTACCACGCAGCTCGCGACGAGCAAGGCAAGATGGAAGCGCGCATTCGCCAACTCAAGCAAATTTTAGAGAACGCTCACATCGGAACTCCTCCTGCAAGTGAAGATGGAGTCGTTGGTCCCGGCATGGTTGTGACAGCGTTGATTGCAGGAGATGAAATGAAGTTCCTCTTGGGATCCCGTGAAATTACATCTGATGAATTCGATGTGTATAGCGAGAAGTCACCATTAGGGAGCGCGGTTATGGGTGCCAAGATCGGCGACACCGTTTCTTACACAGCACCTAACGGCAAGGCAATCTCAGTCGAGATCGTCGAAGCGCGATTTATTTAATTCGCTGCTCGAGCATACTTTCGCGCACCCAAGGGAATAAAGATCACCATCAAAATAACCATATAAGCCAGTGATGTGATCAACGGATACTCGCTAGGAAATGATCCAGCGGTAGCACCAAATTCGGTATCGAGGCCAAAGAGCGAGCGACATCCTGCCACCATCGTTGATACAGGGTTCCACTCCGCAAAGTATTGGAGTGCGCGTGGCATACCTGTTGTTGGCGCAAATGCATTCGATAAGAATGTGAGAGGAAATGTCACGATGAAAGATACGTTCTGGACTACTCGTGCATCCTTAGCCGATAGTCCGACAATAACTCCAACCCATGAAAGGGAATAACCAAAGAGGAGAAGGAACAAGAACCCTAGAAGCATGTTTCCTGTTCCACCTGTTGGGCGCCAACCGACGATGTATCCAGTAATTCCCATAACTGTTAATACAACAATGTTAAGAAGTGATTCTCCGAGTGTGCGTCCAATAATGAAGGCACTTCGTGAAATCGGAAGTGATCGAAAACGATCGATCAAACCCTTCTTCATATCTTCAGCAAGACCTGACGCTGTTCCTGCCAAGGTAAATGCAACTGTCTGTACGAAGATTCCAGGCATAAGTAGCTGGACATATCCCCCAGGCTGACCTGAATCAATTGAACCACCGAAGACAAATCTAAAGAGAAGCACAAACATCACTGGTTGGATTGTTGCGAAGATGAGGACTTCAGGCACTCGCACCAAGAGCAAGATCTGTCGGCGCGTAATAATGTAAATGTCTTGAAGGTTTCTCATTTCTTCACCTCTTCTTTGATCTCTTCTGCGGCATGGCCGGTCAGCGACATAAAGACATCATCAAGTGATGGGCGCTTGAGCGATACATCCAGTGGATGAATGCCCGCGCTATCGAGTTCGCGCAAGGCTTCAATGAGGGCGGTAGAGCCGGTTGATACAGGGGCGGAGATAAGACGTAAGCCTTCATCAAGTGAGGCGGGGTTCTTGCTCACGCGAGTTACGATCTCCATTGTCTGTGAGATCTGGCTCGGCTCCACAACGATCTGTAGACGCTCTCCACCAACCTCCTTCTTTAGTGCATCCGATGTTCCGCGGGCAATTACCTTGCCGTGATCGATCACAGCGATCTCATCGGCTAACTGATCTGCCTCATCCAAATATTGTGTAGTTAAGAGAAGTGTTACGCCACCTTTAACAAGCTCTTGAATTACTCCCCACATCTCTTGGCGACCGCGTGGATCAAGCCCAGTGGTTGGTTCATCTAAGAACAATACTTTTGGCTTAACGATGAGCGATGCAGCTAAATCTAGGCGGCGGCGCATTCCACCTGAGTAAGTTTTAATTGGGCGACGTGCACTTTCAGTGAGTGAAAACTGCTCAAGCAACTCTTCTGCGCGCGCAACCGCTTCCGTTTTTCCTAAATGATAGAGCTGGCCGAACATCACCAAGTTATCCCAACCGGTGAGAATCTCATCAACTGCTGCATATTGTCCGGAGAGACCAATAATTTCGCGCACCTTCTCTGGATGCTTAACGACATCAATTCCACCAACTGTTGCATGTCCCGAATCAGGATTGAGCAAAGTAGCGAGAATTCTCACAGTTGTTGTCTTACCTGCACCATTTGGCCCTAGTACGCCTAAAACGGTTCCTTCTTCGACATCTAAAGAGAGGTGATCGAGGGCACGAACGGCACCTTTGTCATAAGTTTTAACGAGGTCTTCAGCAATAATTGATTTCACACGGTAAACTTATTACCTAGAACTAGAAAATCCAAATATCTCTCAATTTCATAGCATTTCAAATCAAACGGGGTTAACCATGTCGATGAACGCGCCAGCTAAAGCACACACACATAAAGAGATCATGGTCATCCTTGGTGGCCTCATGACCGGCTTGCTCTTGGCAGCCCTCGACCAGACAATCGTCTCCACTGCTCTTAAAAGTATTGTCGAAGATTTCAACGGACTTAATCACTACACATGGGTTGTCACTGCATACCTACTTACTTCGACAGCATCAACCCCGCTCTACGGAAAAATTTCAGATATCTACGGACGTCGTCCGGTGTTTCAGTTTGCAATTGTTACCTTCTTATTAGGTTCACTACTTGCAGGCGCATCACAGAACATGACACAACTCATCGCAACTCGCGCACTCCAAGGTCTTGGCGCTGGTGGTTTGATGGCACTTACATTCGTCATCATCGGTGACATTGTTCCTCCACGTGAACGTGGCCGTTACCAAGGTTACTTCGGCGCAGTTTGGGGACTTTCATCCGTTGCTGGCCCACTACTGGGTGGCTTCTTCTCAGACCATACAAATATTCTAGGAATTACCGGATGGCGTTGGATTTTCTACATCAATATTCCGTTTGGAATCCTTGCACTCATCCTTACTTCAGCGACACTTCACATTGCTAAGCAGAAGCGTGAACATAAAATCGATTACTTGGGTGCATTCCTTCTTGTAATTTCTGTGACTCTGATCCTGCTCGCACTCAGCGTCTATGGTCCACAAAATGGTTGGACAGATTCACGCACAATTACCTATCTCTTAGTCGGAGTAATTCTCGCTACGCTCTTTATCCTTTGGGAGAAGCGCGCTGTTGAGCCGATCATTCCGCTCTCACTCTTTGGTAACCACACCTTTAGCCTGACATCCGTACTCGGTTTTATTATCGGTGCCGGAATGTTCGGAGCCATTGTTATGTTGCCTCTCTATCTACAAGTAGTTAAGGGCGATAGCGCAACTTCTGCAGGACTTAAATTGATACCTTTGATGCTTGGAATCGTGACAACCTCGATCTTTAGCGGTAAAGCAATTTCAAAGCACGGGCATTACAAGCGTTTTCCAATCATTGGAACTGCAATCATGACCGTGGGTATTCTTGCGATGGTCACCCTCAATACCAATACCCCGTTCTGGCAGCTATCTATCTATGCAATCCTGGTTGGTGCTGGCCTCGGTCTATCAATGCAGACGATTGTTATTGCACTTCAGAACGCAGTTGAATTTAAAGACATGGGCGTTGCAACCAGTTCCAATACATTCTTTAGATCGCTCGGTAGCGTCTTCGGTACAGCAATCTTTGGTTCAATCTTGACCAATCGCCTGGGGCATTACCTCACCGAAAACTTAGCAACCCTTAAGGCAACCAATCCAACTGCGATGACAATGGCAGATAGTGAAATCGTCCGAGGAATCTCAGAGAACACCTCATTGATAGCCAAGCTATCTCCGGCTGTTCAGACGACCGTACTTGATTCATTCGTAAGTTCATTCCACATCGTCTTCATGGCCGCAGCCCCTGTCACCGCACTAGGTTTTATCTGCGCGCTCTTCCTTCGCGAGACTCCACTTCGTACCAGTGAAGATTACGCGGCAGCCCGTCAAGATTCAGCAGGAGAAGCGCTCGGTTAATCCCGAACCACACTATGAAGTTGCAGTCACCGTTACGCGATCTTCCTCGCGAAGTCAGCGTCCTTGTCGTTGCATCTTTCTTTGTTGCTGTCGGGTTTGGAATTATTGTTCCTGCAATCCCGCTCTTTGCTCGCTCTTTCGGCGTCAGCAATGCCGCAGTTGGATTGATCATCTCGCTCTTCGCCTTATCGCGCTTCGCCTCTGGTTTATTCTCGGGAAAACTCGTTGATAAATTCGGTGAACGAACCGTCTTTGCTGTCGGAGTCGCATTTGTCGCACTCTCCGTTGGTGCATGCGGAATTGCTCAGAGCTACAACCAACTTCTCTTCTTCCGCGCAGCCGGCGGACTCGGTTCATCAATGTTCTCTGTTGCTGCAAGTTCAGTCATTTTGCGCTCAGTCACAGATGCCCAACGTGGTCACGCTCAATCTGTCTACAACGGCTCATTCTTACTGGGCGCTATCGCAGGTCCCGCAATCGGTGGTGGTCTTGCTGCAATTTCGTTGCGAGCTCCGTTCTTCGTCTATGCAACTGCACTGTCGATATCGGGCACGGTCGCATTTATCTTCTTCACAAGCGAACATCTACAAGCACCAAAAAAGAGTGAGGGTAAGAAAGCCGCGATGTCCCTTAAAGACGCTCTCGCTCTTACGGGCTATCGCTACGCTCTCGTTATTACCTTTGTTGCCAGTTGGGTTCTCTTCGGTGTGCGTACATCTATCTTGCCGCTCTTCATTACCGAACAACTCAAATCAACGGCAACCGTTGTCGGCTGGGGATTTACCATCTCCGCCGTAATTCAGGGAACTCTGATCTTGCGTGCCGGCAGAATCTCAGATGAACGCGGTCGCAGGTTTATTCTCGTAGTTGGAACAACAATTGCACTTACCGGAGTTGTCATCCTGACTTTGACTCTTAACCCTTTGATGTTCTTTTTCTCAATGGCCATCATCGGACTCGGCAACGCTTTTCTAGCGAGTGCTCCCGCAACAATTGTTGGCGATCTCATTGAAGGAAAAGGCGGACAAGTCATCGCACTATTTCAAATGGCAGGCGATGCTGGAATGATCGTAGGACCTGTCGTTGTTGGCTTTGTGGCAGACCACTATGGATATCGCGCAGCCTTTGGCCTCAGCGGTTTAGTTTTCTGTATTGCAATAGTGCTCTCAATAAAGATGCCCGAGACTCGTAAGTCCCGGGCATCTCATGAAATTATCGATCCGCTAAATTAATCGTTTCCACGGAGGATTGCGATCAAGCGAAGCATTTCGAGATAGAGCCAGACAAGCGTGACCATCAGACCAAATGCTGCGCGCCATGATTCAACCTGTGGCACCCCAGCTTTGATTGAGCGATCAATCTGATCTAAATCCATCACGATGAAGAGTGAAGCAAGTACAACTCCACCTGCTGCAAGAAGTAGGCCAAGCCCACTCACGTTATAAAGCCCTCCAGGTGTTCCCATGAAGCCGGCAAAAAGGCTTACGAGTGCGAGACCCATGTAACCAATAAGTGCACCAAACATTACGCGCTGGAACTTAGGAGTTACACGAATACGTCCACTGCGATATGCAAAGAGCATTCCACCGAAAGCACAGAGAGTTGCAAGAACAGCTTGGCTTGCAATACCTGGGTATGAAGCTTCAAAGAAGCTTGTAATTGTTCCGAGGAATAGACCTTGGAACGCTGCATAAGCCACAACAAGTGCTGGGCGAACTGTCTTACTAAAAGTATTAACAAGGCTCAGTGCGAATCCACCGATCATGCCAAGCAGAAGTGCTCCGCCACCAAGATTTGCATTCCATGCATATGCACCAACTACGAGGAGGACAGCAAAGAGTGAAGCTGTCTTAACGACAACATCTTCCATAGTCATGCGACCTGTCTGCACAGATGATGCAGATGGTGCTGAGTATGTATCTTCTAGTGTCTGTGTTGGAAAACCTTGCGAATCCATTCGAGCAAAACCTTTACCCGAAAATGATCGAGATAGAACCGGATTAGAACTCTTCACGTAAAGCACCTTTCGTAACGCCTCTAGTTGTTCCTGCCATTACTCCTGTTTCCAGGTAGCTATATTTAAAACCACCCAGCCGGTAATTGCATTCCCAATTCTAGGCTAGAACTTTTGCCTAATAAATGGAGCGGCAAAAGCGGCATGCCAGAAAGACCCTCAGGTACTCGAATTGCGCTTGCAGCCAATGATTTCTTTAGAAACCGATGGTGCAGTAAGCCTTATGGTTTTGCTGGTTGAGCAGGCTTCGCTGGTGCTACAGGCTTTGCTGGCATCGCTGGCAGTGCTGCCACTGCAGCCTTTGCGGCATCACTAGCAGCCTTCTTCTCTTTGTTACTTGTTGCAGTTGCCATTGCTGCCTTATAAGTTGCGTCGATACTATCTTTTGCACTCTTTCGTGCAGCAACTGCAGCGTTGTATGTAGCTACATCTGCTTTGAATTGTGCTACCGCAGCGTTGTATTGCTGAATAGCGAGTTTCTGTGCTTCGGCAGCAGGATTTACGACTTTAGCCTTTGGTGAAGCTGGTGCCTTCGGCGCGTTAGATGCAGCTGGTGCAGCTGGAGTTGGTGCTGGAGATTCCACAGCAATTGCGTGCGGTGCAAAACCTAAAATCATGGAAACTGCCATTGAAGTAACGATGAGATTCTTTTTCATTTCTTTCTCTCCCAAGCTATGAATTAAGTTATGCAAAGTTTAAACTGATGCGTTCCAAGGCTAACTCAGCGAGCCGGTTAAGTATAGATGAATCCCAAGATTTCAATGGCCTTGAGTAATCGCTCGCACACAAATTGGTGCCCTCGGTGGGGGTCGAACCCACACTGGAAGAATTTTAAGGAATTAAAATGCCCGAATTGGGCGAACGTAGATGGACTGGTTCTTAAAGTAGTTGACTTGGCGGCCAGGGAGCTGGCCCCAGGCGCGGTCAGCTCCACCCTCAGTAGAGGACCAGTACTCGTTCACCACGAAACCTGCCGCACCTGTTCCACTGTTTGTGATTCCGCCAGAGCAAACGGTTGCATCTGATATCCAGGCAACTCCTCGTTGCCATTTACACATCTGATTGAGCTCATCTTTCGATGGGAGATACCAGTCATCATATTCAACACCTGAAACGGTGACGGTATATGAATCTGTAAGGGCTGCAGCCGAGGTGGCAGTATCACTATTTCCTTGCAAGATAATGGCTCGGGTATTGCGATAGCCCCAACCGATTGCAGTTGCCGTTGCAGTCTCAGGTGAGCTGGCATTATTAATACTTGTTGATTGGTAGTTGACCGGAGTGGATTGAGCCCAAGTGCGTGATGGCTCCGCGCCACCGTTCCACCCACTAGGTGCGGCCTCTAGGTAGGTACACGTCGCAGACCTTGTCGGACCACAAGCAAATGGGCTTAGCGCAACATAGAAAATCGTTCCGCCACCCGGGCCCATCTGTCCGACTGTGTATACCGCCGCATTTACAGCCAGTGTGAAAGTCTGTGTGGCAGATCCTGAAGCATTAGTGGCAGTAATTGTGTACACAGTCGCACTCTGAGTTGAAGCTGGCGTGCCACTAAGTGCTCCGGTTGTTGTATTAAATATCAGGCCAGTCGGTGCAGCTGGTGAGATTGCATAGCTGGCAATTGTTCCGCCTGTTGAAGCGATAGCATATCCGGTTATTGCAGTGTTGACTGTCTTTGTTTCTGCACTTGCAGAGAGGGTAAAGGCTGGGGCTGCTAGTGGAGCTGTAGTTGGTGCCGGTGTGGGCGGTACATAGGCAGGAGTTGTCACCGGGAGTGATGATGCAGAAACTGGTGATGTTCCATCTGCTGTAGTTGCAGTGACAGTAAAGGTGTAGGTAGTAAGCCCTTGAAGACCCCCGATGACAAGGCTGAGATCCTTCCACGAATAAATTCTCTGTGTATCGCCCCTACTCGAGGTAATTGTGTAATAGGCAATGGGTGCATCAGGATTTGTTGCAGGATTTTGAGCAAGAGCAATCTGAGATCTGTCATGTCCAAAGGAAACTGCTTGAGCAATGACAGGCCTTGCTGCAAGGGCTGCGGAGCGCGAATAGAGGTTTCTGAGCTGATGGCGAGCACATTGAGCGCGGATGATTTGATAGATTACAGGTGAGTTCTCTTTATTCGAGCAGACAGTTAAAGACTTCGTTGTCCCACCTGATGCTAGTGCTGAATCGGTAGGAGTAAGGCGCCATTTAGCTGTGGCCTCTGTGGTGCGACAGGTTTCAGTCTTTGAGATGCGCTCTTTGCCGGTAGCAAATTCAACACAGGTAATCAATTGTGAGGCAGGGGCTGCAATTGCTGATGGGAGAATTGCGGTGATAAGTGAGACCGCGCTGGTAGCGATGAGTGCCTTACGGACACCTGAATCTTTCATCCAGAAAAAATAATCGAGGTCTTTTTGACTGTCAACCCAACAATGCTCTTAAGTCGCGACGCTATCTGGAATGTGGTGCCCTCGGTGGGGGTCGAACCCACACTTGGAGGATTTTAAGTCCTCTGCCTCTGCCATTGGGCTACGAGGGCCATGTATGAGTGGGAAGTCTACTATCCAATTCCTGCAGCTTTTGCAGCTTGTTTAATCACCTTATCTAGCATTGGTTTGGTGAGTTTTCCAGTAAATGTATTTTGTTGGCTTGGGTGATACGAGCCGATGATCGCAATTATTCTCTCACCATCTTTGAATGTGACTTTTGCACCATGAGCAAATTTAGTTGTTTCGATTTCATGACCGAGTTGGCGAAGAGTTGAAATTGTGGCCTGCCATGCAAATGAACCGAGTGCGAGATATGCGTTGGTGGTTTTGCCTGCTAACACAAATTCTTTTGTCAGAAATGGTGCACACGTGTGGCGTTCTTCGGTGCTTGGTTTGTTGTCTGGGGGTGCGCATCTAACGGCGCAGGCGATGCGAGTGTCTTTTAACTCTTGTCCATCTTTGATTGATGTACTGGTTGGAATCTGTGCAATGCCGTTGCGATGAAGTGAACCGTAGAGCCAATCCCCTGAGCTATCGCCGGTAAAGATGCGACCTGTTCTATTGGCACCGTGGGCACCTGGGGCAAGACCGATGATCATGAGCTTTGGTTTATCGCTGCCGAATGACGGGACAGGCTTTCCCCAATACTTTTCGTTTTCGTAGGCTTTGCGTTTTGTGACTGCTACTTCTTCACGCCATTGAACGAGGCGTGGACAGGCGGTGCAGGCAATGATTTCCTTATTGAGAAGCGGAAGAGTTTTTGCCGAACTACTTGGCAAGAGACCAGGCCATTCCATCGAGGATATCTGATTCGGATGCAATGAATTCTGTGGCACCGGTGGCACGCATGATGCGTGAGAGAACGAGAGTGCCGGCAGAGATGACATCTACACGGCCAGGGTGCATGTAACCAAGTGCTGCGCGTTGATCGTGGGTGCTGGCAAGGAACATCTTTGAAGCTGCATGAACTCTCTCTGCAGGGATTCGTGAGAGATGGATTGCGTAACGATCATAAGTCGGTAGGTCGAGTGCTGCTGCAGCGACTGTTGTGGCAGTGCCAGCAACTGCGATCAAGGTCTTTGCTTGTGTGATCGGAACGATCTTTGCAGCTTGTGCGATCGCTTCATCGATATCTTCAGTAGCTGATGCAACTTGTC